>JAABUK010003229.1_pt1 | contig 27855 bp, 38 predicted proteins | sample 5559141 | NCBI WGS metagenome assembly JAABUK01 (sample SAMN10711869, study PRJNA513367) | rock metagenome | isolation source: Antarctica rocks | place: Antarctica: Victoria Land, Pudding Butte nord | collected 2016-01-03
AAGCACTGACGACGGCAAGATTGCAGGTCTGCTGGCATGCGACGCCTCGTCCGATCGTGCTGTTGATGGTGCGTTTTCGCCCCAACGCAAATAGTCATAGGCCCTCGATTTATTTTATTTTATCTCTCCTCTGGGCTGACCGCCATAGCAATCACGAGGCTCTGCAGTCTCAATAGCGATTGTACGTAGCACGGACCAAGATCCCTTTCCGTAGCATATCTACAGTAGAAAGGGCGGACTTCGAGTTGCGTTACCAGAAGTCTGTCTTTCGGCGTGCCGGGCAATCCGGATTCCTGCACAACGAAACATGGACCTAAAGCAGCAGGTGATACCCAGTCTACGCATGCTCAAGTATCGCTGTTTATGATGGCAGATGCCGACCGATTTCCTGCAAATAATTTCTCCGTGTTCATCTTGCCATCGACAAGATACCCACTTCAGAGCTCACGGCTTGGTCTGTGCTGATGCCGGTGCGACACGTGTCGATGACTTTTGCAGGTGAAAAACAGCTATGCTACTGAGGCGTACATGAAGCCCACCAGGGTAGATTCACACATTTACAGTTACCTGCGTGTATGGTTGAGAGCCTGTAACCTTACCTATTTCTGCCATGCCCCAAATTTGAACGCCACACCTAGCTGAGTTCAAGCCATGAGTGTTCAAGCTAGGCAACAACTTCAAGTTTGAGGAGTGCCTGCAACCTTAGTCATGCTTGGCATTGTTGTTGTCCTAGCAAGCTGATCAATCATGCACAATTGTGTACTTTAGCTGAAGGAAGAAACAAAGCAGTGATTGTGTTCAATGCAGCCTGCCTCAGGAGAGCAGAACTGCACAATACCCGAGCATCACCAGGCCTTGCAGAGATTGAGCAACGGGCAGAGCACATCTTATCATGACACACTGATGGTTGTAAACCACCACTGCACAAAATTTCCAAGGCAGGATTTGACTCCAAGGCACAAAGCACCTGGTTACATCAGAAACCAGCTTGGAGGCTTCTTTACTTCCTGAGCTCAGTGTCTGCCATTACATGTCACACCAGTGTAAATGTCAGTAGTGCGTCTGTTCCAACTAAGCTATTAGATTGAGCAGCTTTCAACCTAGCCTATCATAAGTTTGGTTGCGTAGATCCAGTGCTTGTCATGCTGTATGTCTTGCATTGACCTAACTGACAAAAGCCGTGTCAGCGTATATGCAATGGAGCTGTAAGCTTACTTACATCTTACATCTTGAGATGTGTTTGATGGCCATTTTGAGTCTTTGTAAACAGGCTTATGCAAGCAGCAGCAGCTGATCTGCTGGGTCACTCAACCACATATCCGGCTTGTCAGGTAGCTCAGATTGCTACATATTCAGCTGACAATTCTAGAAGCAGATCTACCTGCCACATCATTACTGCAATTGCTCTGTATCTAGGCTAAAGCTGTGAGTGTTTTGCAGAAACTACAGGTGTCATATGCATTGCATGATAGTTTAGTTTGATCATCATAGCATTTATGCACTGGTTTTCATGAGCCTGCGGGGCTTATCTTTCTGATAGTACAAGAATGCGCACACACCAGCATGCAAGTGTACATGCAGGCATTAGCCCATTTGTCAGAACTGTCATGACAGACCTTCTCCGTTCTGAGTACAGCTGAAGTCGCCGCAGATCTTCCGGGAAATGCTTGGGTGCAGTGTTTCAAGCATATTGCAGGTTGTTCGTATTGACATAACGTGGGCAAAAGGGCAGGCTTCACACGGTAGCCGTGAGAGGACAAGCCAGCTTGATCTTCAGTAGTCTTGCAAGGCAGCAAAGAAACCATGAACGAATTCCGAGCGATGGCTGGCGCTTTTGTGCGCGACTGCGATGTAGGCGGTGTGGGGCTAGTGATGCACTTAGAGAGTATCGATTAGTTTCCTGTTGATCACAAAGTAACAGCCACTGGTTGGGAGGCGGGTTTAGCACTCTACAAAGAGAGTCACCGTCTGCAGCAAACTCAAGCAAGTACTTCATTGTTGGCAGCTAGTAGATGCATGCACGGCAGTCGTCACCGGTACTCACCCACTTCCTACTTATCTGCAGGACGCCCATGAGAGGTGTAGTGCTCTGGCCAAGCTTGTGCAGGCTTATGTGGCATGCGCCAGCGCAGCAGAGAGCATGTTTGAGGCATCAACACCGTGGCAGCTCTTTTCTTATGAAGCTGAGAGCAGCAGTCCAGATGAATTGCTGTTAAAGTCGCTGGCGTACGTGTCTGCTGAGTCACCTTGCACGCTTGCAGCTCCAAGCAAGAAGATGTGCAGTTTGATCTGCGCAAGTTTTACATTCAGCTATCCAAGACTGAGAGTGATCCCCATATATGTGCCAACATGCTGGTGTGATGCAGGCTCTGTGCTGGACTTCTAGGACGTGTGTGTGAAACTAATGTGAAAGGCACAACAGCAGCTGACCCAGCAGCAGAGCTGATCTACATCCTCAACAACTTCCACATCCCATTGTTTGGACAGTTTGTGACTGCTCAGAGTGCATTGCCAGCGTTCAGGGACAAGACTGAGGCTTTGGGTATACAGTGTCAAGACATAGAATGGTTTTCGCGTGCTGCCATGCTCAAGATCACCCTCCAGGTTTGTACCATATGTACATCATATTCCCTACTATGTCAGCCTCAGCATTCTACCACAATGCCCCCTCACCGCCGCCCCGCAACTGCTTATGTTGAAACAAAGTGTTATATCAACTTGAGACACATCTCTTAGCAACTCATATGTTTACTGAGTATGCTAGAGGTTTTGTTGACGTGCACTTGACCATATGCCATGTGCCTGCTCCTGAACTTCAAGGGTCAAGTCACCCAAGCAAAGCACATTGCACATGCATTTATGTACTGATGTATTTATGTATTGACGCGGTGATGCTTGTGATGATGAGTTGACCTGTGCTGTTACAGATGTGCACCAAGCAAGGATTCATGCCAGCAGATGTGTTGTCTGAAGCCACCAGGCATGCTGAGAGACTGGTGGAGTTGGCACCAGGCAATCCTGCCAGCCATGAACTCAGGTCCTACGTAAACATGCACGACGCTGACCAAGATCTTGACGTAGCTTGCGGGTACGCATTGCCCAGTGATTGTTATCCTTGTTCAGCAACACTGTTCAGCAACATTGAGTTGCTGTTGACTTTGCTTCAGATCTTTCTGAAGTCTCGTGCAGATTTCAGAAAGATCATCCAATCACAGCGGGTGACTGAATGATCATCTCCAGAAAGGCTGCCACAAGGCCCAAGCATGTGGCTGAAACATGCATCACACAATTTGCATGCCACAAATGTACAGACTGTACCTCACAATAAAGGTTGTGGAAAGCCAAAAGGTGACAGTGACAGCATCAATGGCACCTTGTTGCTGGTGAATGAAGGACTGCTGACACAACAATGATCTGAGTATGCAAAATTTCAAGATACTTGTCTGCCATCTCTATCTCTATCTCTTAACAGCATCTCTTTGCTACAGGAGCATGAAAGCAGCCATGCAGATTGCTGAAGCTGCCAAAGATGATGTGGGTGTGCTACTATATGCTCAACAAGTCATGTACTTTATGCTGTGGGTATGTTCTCTGCTGATGGGCCTTTTGTGTTGCAACTGACGCTTGCCTTTCAGTTGCAACATTTGACCTTCAGCCATATGCCTGGAAAGTCGCAGCTGCACACCCATTGCAAGATTCCGCAATCTCAGCCTTATACATATGCAACTGATGTTTGGACACAGCAGTCCAGTGCTTGCTGTCTGCCTAGCATGTCACCCTCATGCCTGAAGGTTTTGCAAATCCGCTGACATCTGTTCATCTTCATTGATGCCGTTATCTTCCCAACTTATTTCATTTTCATGCACGGCGTGTTATGAACAGACCAAGGCTCATCACATTCTAAGATACATTATATCTGTGATAATTCTGCTTCCTGCAATACTTACCTTGGCTGACTGTAATTGTATGGAATGCAGAAGTTCAACAGCACTCCAAGTAAGACCAGGGATGCACTGTCATTGGAAGAGTCACTGAGTTGTGTGTTGCACACTGTCAAAGAAGCTGAGGAGCACATCAGGTACAGCAGGCCTAGAATGCAGGCTATCAGGAAACTTAGTTTTTCATGTTTTGAGTCTAATTTCCACAAAGCAACATTATGATTTGTCACCATATTGCATACTGTGGCTACAATGTATTCACACCTGAGAGAGACAAGGGGTTATGATTGTCTTGACAGCCGCAGTGTGCCTGTCAAGAAAGCATGGCTCGCATTGCATCGTGATTTTACCTTGGTCAAGTAGTTGCATCAGGACCCAGAGTACAATGCCAGTACATGCTGCATTTCATCTTCAGAATTGGTTCTTTGGATGCGGTGCTTGCTAGTCAATCCACAGCATAGACAAAGAAAGCGATTTGCAGGGAGGCAAGGACTGCTGAGTCTGTCTGCAATGTTGTGCAATCCATGGCAAGCAGCCGCTTGACGGCAGCCAAACGAAGATTAGCTAGGTTGGCTTTCACCATATCTGGGACCCCACAGGCATTGCTGGATTACCTGCAACCTTACAGACCAAAAGCCCGCCATACTCAGCCTCAGCATACAGCTCCTGTCAGGCCTTCTTGCTCACAGCTAGCACATTCTGGTGGGAACTGTGTAAAGCTGGGCTTGAGGCTGCCCAGCATTTTGAGAAGAACAGGTCCAGCTCAGGGCCAAAGTTTTCATGGCAGATCAAGCAGCATCTCTATGCCAGCCTCAGCAACCCACAACACCACCTCAAACAGCAAAAGCGCTACCAGCAAGGTCAAAGTCAGCACAGCAGGTACCGGTAACAGGTCTGCAAACACTCAACTCCCCTGCAAGACAGCCATTCGCACCAGCAGGGTCAGCAGTCAGTCAAATGGGCCAGCAGAGGCCTGCACAGCTGACAGAGCCCTGAATCCAGGCAGGGCAGCTTGCACAGGCAAGGCATCTACACCAAGCAAAGCCTCATTCACAGTCTTGAAGAACCCAGGTGGAGATCAAGCATGCACCGCCTCTGCTGCAATGGTTGCAGATACTGGCTCTGCTGCTTGCACTGGGCATGGAGTCAGCGAACCTGCAAAGCCCCGCAAGCTGTGTGCTGCTGATATCCATACTGCTGGTTCTGCTGCAAAAGGTCAGCATTCCAGCTGGGATGAATCAGGCAGCCAAGCATTGGGCGCTAGTGATGACCCTGACTTCTGCAGGAGCGCCAGCAGCAGCAGCAGCAGCACTGGCAGCATGTTCAGTGCCTCATCCTTTTGGGATGCACCTTTCTGGTTCATGCCAGAACCTGATGAGCTCTGCCGTGATGCTGACAGGTCGCCTTTCAAAACTACAGCAGCAGGCACATCCAACACGACCATCTCCAAGAGTGCATGACATTCAGGCAAGACACTCATTCAAGTGAGCAGATGCACGACAAGCATTTTCTGGCGAGCATTAGCCAGTAGCTACCAGCCAATCAGATGACACATGCTCTTCATCAAGATGAACTCAGCTTCTACAGATGTCTAGCCTGCAAGACAGCTTCAATATGTCCATCAGCGTCCAAATTAGGCAAAGCAGCTACCTGGCGTGTGCTGCTCAATGTGCCTTCAAGATTCGCTACAAAGCATACAGCCCAAACAGAGGCTTCCCTTTCTGACATCACAAGAGGCAAATTAGCCAGCCTTTTTGCCAAGGTCTACTTATAGTCGATACCTTGTCACCGTTTCTTATTGTTCTTTGTGAGTGCAGCTTTGATAAGCCAGGCCAGGGCAGCACACGATTTGGACTCACCTGACTAGAATCTATGCTACAAGTCAAGAATGGATTGCGTCTTGCACTGCAAGAAATGGCTTACATAAACAGTCTTGCCTGAAGTTTTGCCGCGATTGCCAAACTTCTTGTAACTTCTCCTAATGGAAAAAAGTTTGTCTAAAGCATTTCTCTAGTGAGTGCGGGACATGCGCTCTTGTCTCAGGTTGGCTGGGCGGGCGCACGATAGCTTCATGTGAATACTGTGCGGGAGCAAAAGGTCGAGCACAGCCACGCCGTCCGCACACCTGTTGGCACACGGTTGGTCTCACAGTGTGATCGCTGCTGTCAGCTCTGACCCAAGCGGCCTTTGAAAGCCAACCGCACATGTCTGGTCTACAAGCTTTGGTTGCCACTATCATCGCCGATCACAAATGGCCTGCCCACAAGCTTGGCTTAAGGGTGCACCCAGAACTCGACTATGATTGCCCTGAGCGTCCCTTCAAGTTGGGAGCAGCAACAGGGCTGACCTTGTACGTGAACTCACGCAAGCTCCAGCGATGCCAAGTAAGCTTGCGAGTGTGATGACCCCCAAGCTTTATCCAAAAGCGATCAAGCTTGATCCAGCAGGGAATCTCTGCAGGATCCTACTTTGGTCTGTGAAGGCATGGTAAGGCTTGTGCAAGCGTACATTGCGAGCCCCAGTGCCGTTGAATTGCAGCTTGCCCATCGACCAGACATCCTGATACCTGAGCTGCCCTCCAAGAAGTCAGAAACTGCGCTGTCTGCCTTGAAGCGCATCCTTCAGTAAGTCTGCGCAACGTAGTTTGTGCTTCAGCACGCTTACAGCTGATGTCTGATGTTGTGCTGCTGATCTGCCTTTTGTTAAGGACTGTGATTGTTGTTGCAGCCTTTGTATGACGCTGATGAATGTCCTTGCTGAGACCCTGACAAGCTCAAACAGGGCAGACCCAGCTGCAGAAATGGCAGTGATCATGTGCCATCTTCACAACCCGCTTCTTACAACGATTGTGACAGCCAGCAGCACCTCTTCCGAATTCAGGCAGATTACAGAGACACTTGACTTACGCTGTCAAGATGTGGAATGGTTTGCACGAGCAGCAACACTGAAAATCATTCTGCAGGTCAGCGCATAACTGCACACCGCAATGATATGTCCCCCAGATCTACTGTCCCATGCATGCATGGCATCCATTCTGCTGATTTGTCGTCAGCATTTATCATTTGTATAATCTGAATAGTCTGGCGCAGGTGATTCTCAATATGAATTAATGTTCACAACTGCTGTCCCTGAGCAAAACCCAGTGATACTTTGGACATAATGTATGCAGCAGCCACATGCCTGCTCAGCATGAGCCTTACAACGGCCTATTTGTCATCATGGGCCAGTTTGTCATGCAACACTGATCCCATGCTAGCACTGCAGAGATGCACCAAGCAAGGGTCCATGCCACCAGAGGTTCTATCAGAGGCTCAGAGGCATGCAGAGAGACTGATTCACATAGCACCAGACAACCCTGCCAGTCATGAGCTCAAGTCATACGTGCTCATGCATGATGTCAAGATGGACCTCCAGGAGGCCTGCAGGTGATCTTGAGCAGCACAAGTAAATGCACACAATCCAATGCAACACATGTCGTTTCACATATCATGGACTACGCAAGCACGTACCTAAGCAACAAGCCGCATTGCTTGTCACTTGCAGCTGCTGTCTGTTAGCCTGCTCAAGATCATGATATGATGCTGCCCAGGTCACAACTGCTGATGCTGCCCAGGTCACAATTGCTGCATCTTAAGTCTGGTGCACTAATGTCTAGCCCTGAACCTGCTGACTATGTTTCAGTGTTTTAGGTGGTTGCCCTACAGCTTTGCACATGCACACTGACGTGTCACTATATGTGATGTAGCGTCATGAAGGATGCCATGCATGTTGCTGAAGCTGCTGGTGATGATGTGGGTGTTGCGCAGTATGCCCAGCAGGCCATGTACTTCACCCTCTGGGTGAGACTTAACTCAAGTGCCATGTACACACTGCACAAGCTACACAGTGGGCTGGTCTTACCCATGGCAATCTTTCTGGTTGTGTGGCCAGATTAGTCATGTTGGCTTCAGCATCAAGTGCATGTTAGATTGCTTAGTGCATGCTATCATGCAGCAAAGCAATGGTGCATCTCATCAGCACATTTTCATTCACAGTCAGAAGTTATGTGCATTCTTCACAGCCGTACCCACACGCATGCAGTTCACACCCCTTGAGTGCTGCTTGTTTTGACAAAATGCTGTTTGTAGGGCTTCAATACCAGCCCTGATAGGGCGGCTCAGGCTGAATTCTTGGACACCTTGGTGTTGAACCTCTTATGCCAGGCTTCACTGGCTGAGGAGAACAGCAGGTGATTATACAGCGTACAAATTGCATTGAACTGATTGATTGATTGATTGATTGGTTGATTGATTGACTGACTGATTGGAATCAAACAGGCTGCAAGTCAACGTTGTATTGTTTAAACTACTTTGATGCAAACATGAACAACCCAGATGCCTGTTGTCCTTTCTCTCCTGCGTGTGCCTGTCTGTTCCCATAGTGAACCTCTTCCTTGTTCTCTTGTTCTTCTTCTCCAGCAGCTGCTGCTGCTTCTTGCACCCTGGGCACAGTCTCACTCAGAGCTGGTGCTTCTTGCTGTTGACTTGTTGATGTGGTCCCTGCTATGCAGTTTGGAGCCAATCTCATACAGTCCTGAGGCCTCATTTCGTCAGGCTTGCATTCTCTGCCAGCTGAATGCTGCCAAGACAAAATTGGCAGCGCTAGCATTCTGCGTCCCTGAAGCACCAAGAGCTCTGCTAGACTACCTGCAACCATTCAGAGTGGAGAAACCAAAAGTCAGCCCAGATCCACTCTCGCCTCCTTTGCGCTGCTCGCGACTCAGGAGGCAGACAGCACCTCTCGGTAGCAATTTTGGGATGGCCACCCCCAGCAACCGCAGCATGACACAACAGGCTTTGTCAAAGCCTGTTGGTACGTACAGCTCACCCCTGATGAGAACAGATGCTGATATTGGCCCCTCAAAAAGCAACAGCAGCAGTACCATGGCCACAACAGGCCGTGGAGCAGACACTGACAGGAATTGTACTAGCAAGCAGGCAGATAACTTCCACGCTAGCACAGGCAGACGCCAGAGCAGCAATACCAGAACCCTCCAGAAAGCTCGACAGCCAAGCCAGCCTGTGTCTTCACCAAAAACGCCTGACATCTGTGATGTGCTTGCTGGCCTCAAAGCCAACAAAGCGGTTCCATCACCTGATGCACATTCAGCATGCAATGCAGACTCAACAGGCAAAGCATTGGCTGCAGATGCTGCATGGCCCCCAACAGCCTCCACAAATACAAGAGCCACTGTGCTTGCTGCTGTTGCCGCTGCAGAGGTGGACAAAGCACATAGCGCAGCCAATCCAGCTGTGGGCTCTTCTGCCCGCCAAGCTGGTAAAGCCAAAAAATACATCAAGTCAACTTCAGCTGACACCAAGTCAACTTCAGCTGACAGGGCTTCTGCCTCAGACCATGACAATTCTGCCAACACCGCTGTCAGGACAGCTCTCAAGCTGAGCCAATCAGCATTAGCAGGGCAAGCCTCAGATGCTGCTGATGCATTTGCTGCGCCAGGTCTTATCAGCGCAGCCACCAAAGCTGAAACGTTAAAAGAACAGCCAGAGTGCACAGACCAAGCTTCTGTCTCTTCCTCTGTGTCTGCCGCTGCTGAGCCAAACCAATTTATCTTCACAGGCAAAGCTTCACATCCTGCTGCATTCTCAGCTCTCGACACAGTCAGTAAAGCCAACCCAGTTGGAGAGACAGCTGGCCGGTCAGCATGCACAGATAACAGCGTCAATGCCAATGCCAGCATCAGACCAAAGGCAAACAAGCAGGCACGCAAAGGCAAGCCTTCAGCGTCCAGGAAGACCAATGCCTCAGCTGCTTAGCAGGTCAGCAAGTTGACAAAGTTGCTGTGCACACCGACAGACAAAGTTTAATGACATGAGCTGCTCAGCTTGCATGGATGAGCTGCTCAGCTTGCGTAGTTGAGCTGCCTGCTGCTTGCACTGCAGCCTATATGGCAGATATAAAGCATCACATGGGAGCAGTACAGTTTTCAATTGCTAATCATTGCTCACCTCCACTGCAGGCAGCAACAGCAAGCCAACCATGAAGGCTGACACCAGAATTGCATACCATGCTAGATGGAGCCTTCTTTGAGGGCGCTTTAGAGACCAGAGCTGCAGACCCTTCCAATTCTGACCCCATTATGGCTAGCACTAAGCTCCTTACACCTGTACCTTATACTGGCCCCACCATTTTGTCGTCGAATATGGCTTGCCTCAACTGCCGTACAGCAGGAACAAACACAATTTGCCTGGCTGAGTGACAGAAACTAATAGCAGTATCAGACTTTCAAGGTCATTTGGGTAGCATAAGTGTGCCACAAACATCTTCAGACTGATCTCGCTTTCGATGTCTTGCCAGCACTTGCAATGAAAGGCAAACGTTGGTGGCACTGCCATTTGCCAGGTACCATACATCTGTAGCAATTCATACTGCTCTTCTTGTTACAGTACCAGGTCCTGCAATGTGTCACAATACGCGATGCAACAACGATGCTGGAGAGACACTAGCTCTTCCCCATGCTATATTTCGATTCGATATGTTTCATGTCCTGGGGCTCCCGGGGGGCAACTGGGACCCAACAGACAAAAAATCCAGATTAGTGAGAGCCAAGACGTGTTGAAATCATTTTTCATCTAGCGCAACAAAAAGTGTCTGTAAAAGCAAAACGGTGATGAACCAACTTCCCCATGCTGTAGGATTCTGGCCCTGATTCTTACGTGCCAGCAATACGAACAGGTGCCAGGGATGGGTTGCCTGTTCGCCGCGAGGTAATGTCTCGAGGGCATGCCTGCCAAAAGTTACTGACTGACAATGCAGCTTCTGGTTATATGCAACAGACCGAACAGTTGCATAGAAAGGTTGGGCGGCTTGCTGGGGATCACTTAAGTTTGTGACATACTGCTCAAACGGGTTGCACATCATGTTCGACCACTCTGCGTTGAAGCAAACAATAATCAGTGACTCCAATCAAGCCAAGATCGTATTTGAACGGCTCACTGGCCATCCTTGCCAACACTGTTTCAGCCTTGATCGGCGATTTGCGCTGGGGTCAGAGTCGAGTCTGTCACTGCTCTTCGAGTCGCGCAGCTTGACATCTTCTGTTGTAAGTGAGATAAGTTCGCGAACCTGCATGCATATCGCGTCGCGAATGCGAATGCTGAGAACTTTCAGCTTCATCGGCAGGATCTAGACCAGAGCTGCAGGCGTGTGGCTAAGCTTGTGCAAGCCTATATCGCCTGCCCCAGTGCGGTCGAGGTGTACCTCAGTGAGCATCCACAATGGAAACCACCTTGCTTGAGCACGGACACCGAGGTTCCAGCGCTGATCGAGGCCATGCTGGACGTTCTGGGGTGAGCTACAAATAGGGTGTATTAAGGCTTTTCTGCAGTAGGCAGTGCGGCACCAGCTTCTGTCTGCGTTCTTTTTCTCCGAGCTGCAGAGATTGCTTCATGCGTTATTTTTGCCTGCGTCTTGTGATAATGTATGACAGCTGTCTTGCAGGCTGTGCACTGTGCTAGTGACACGCCTTGGTCGTGGCTTCAGCTCCTCAAGCAAGAAACCAGATCCGGGTGCATTCCTGGCACACCTTGTGACCCGAGTCCACTTCCCACTGTACACAACATTTCTTGTTGCCATGCATGGTGTAACTGACTTCACCAGCTTGGCGCACAGACTGGGACTCAGATTTCAAGACATTGAATGGTTTTCAAGAGCTGCAATGCTGAAAGTCATTCTGCAGGTATGCCTGAACCAACTATATACCAGGACCATATGCAGTCATATATGACACATGCAGCAAATCAAAATGTGGGCACCCCCAAATTGCTTCCCGGTTTAAGACCAATTCCGACCTGACTTACTGTGTTGCAATACGTTGAGTTCACCGTGAATTTGGATCAATGCGCTTTCTTACACAGATGCAAATCTCCGGAGTTCCAGCTGAAACACATGTAGATTTCCCCCTAGTACTTGCACAATGCAGTGGCTAATTCTCATCTATTGGCACAATCCAGATGCAAAATCCCTCCACTTTTCCTGCTGCAGACCTGCACCAAGCAGGGAGCCATGCCTGCAGCTGTTCTTGCAGAAGCGAAGAGACATGCTGCAAGGCTGATTGAGCTGATGCCAGACAACCCTGGCAGCTATGAGATCATGTCTTACGTGTTGATGCATGACGCTGAGCAGAGTTTGGAAGAAGCACGCAGGTTAGCAACCACCCTTTCTGGCAGGTGCAGCAAACTCCCCCCCCCCCTCCTCTACCCCCCCGCATCCGCCCCGCCAAGAGCACATCAGAAAGATTTAGTCAACAGCATGTGGTCAGCACAAGGCAGACCCTGTTTCCTGGATACTCTTCAAACGCTGTTTTCATGTGGAACATTGTTTTGCTCTGACACTGTGTTACATGTGGTTCTGTGCAGTCACATGGAGGTTGCTCTGCTGACAGCTGAAGAGCAAGACAATGATGTGGGTGTCATCCAGTACGCTCTGCAAGTCATGTACTTTCTTCTGTGGGTGAGTCTGCATGTATTGCTCTGGCCACTGTAATGTATGACAAAAGTATGATGCTTGCTTCTCCCTTTGACAGCATGATTAAGCTGCTTGTTGAGTCTCGAGGCATGTCAATGTTTGCGATGTAGCTACATGCTGGTTCCAAAAGGCATGTCACAGGACAATTAAAGCAAGGGTGCTACTTGCAGAATGCATCACACACCATGATGCAGCATCAAAGCTCATGCAACCGCTTATCTCTGCACAGCTGGCCCTGCTTGTATACATGACTGTGATGCATGCAGGGCTTCATTCACAGTCCAGACAGAGCAGCAGAGATGGCCAGCATGCAGCATCATGTCCTGGCAGTTCTGAGCATGGCTACTCAAGCAGATGGACGCAGGTCCCTAGCGGTGAAGAAGGCACAGAGTGAAGAGGCCTTCAGAAGGTGACACAATGAGAACTTCTCACAATTCATAACATATTACCTCAGGCATGCCAAAAGCTTCAGAACACAAAATTGTGTTCTTTCGTGTCCTGGTGCAGCGTCCAGCAATACACCATGCCTTCCTCACACTTGCATGATGTTCAATTGGTGCCCTCATGCCAACTTAATTTCCAAATGTTTTTGCATATGCAGGCTGCAGCTAGAAATGGTAGATCCTGCACCTGAATTCTGCCGGGAGAGACAACAACTTCAGTTAGTTGCTGCCAAGACAAAGCTAGGCGCATTAGCTTGGCAGATAGCTGAAACCCCACAATGCTTGCTGGACTACCTAGCCCCTTACATACCAGATTCTCCTTCCAGATTCCCTTCCAAAAACCCTTCCAGACCCCCAAGTACCCCTCCTTTTGGCACAAAACCAGACCACACCTTGCGCTCCCTGCCATGCAGCCGACACCAGCCACTTCTCAGCAAATCATTCAGACACTCAAAGCTGAGCAGGCAAAGCATGCACAGCACATTACAGAGAGGTGCTGTGGGACAGATCTCAAGCAGAGCAGGTGTTACAGCACACACAGGATCTGCTGTCAAAACCCCAACCAGCAACAGAGTGACCAGCAGCAGCAGAAACGCTGATGCTGCAGCCAAAGACACAGGCCACAGCCAAAATGCCACCTACATGCCTACTGATCTCAAACCTCTCAGCAATGAAGGCCTGATCAGCCAGGATGCAAGCAGGCAAAAGGGCATGCAACAGCCAAACAGATCAGCATTCATAGGCCTGTCATCAACACTGGACACAGCTGCACCTTTTTTCAAAGCCAGCAAGCTGAACAATAGCAAGCAAGTGTGTCAGTCAGGTGCCATAAGCAAGTTTGCTGGTACCAGCGATGAGAGCAGCACCAGCATAGCAGTCCCCTTCGGCTATGTACCTGCTGCCAGCACCAGTGTAGGCTTTGATGCTACATGTTTGCAGTCAGGTGCGGCTGCCAAGACTGAATGCGTCACGGCTGCTGCAGTCAATCCTCAGAGATCATCAGGCACAAGTCCAGGTAGAAATTGGGATGCAAGCTTCAAATTGACTGCAAGTTCAGCAGATTCCAGTGGAAGCAGCTTTGCAAATGCAGGCATGCCAGTCAACAACAGCAGAGTGTGAGTCTCATAGGCATTCAGGAGCAGTGCGGTAATCATCACTCAATACCATAAGGTCTATTTCTGACCGCTACTTGTTTCTGTCACCATAGTTGATGATATGCTGGTGCATGTAGTATAAGCAACTCGCCTAAGCCTGCAGCATCAGTAACAGCCGCTTACAGCTGAATACATGCAATTGTGGACGTGCTTGCTTTTCAACAATAAACTGTATACTGCTTACTGTACAATATATGTCATCATCCATAGATGAACCATATATGTTTTGATCTGATGCGGCACGTGTCAGTTGGAAAGACAGCATTTGTGTCTCCAGCTGGCACAACCATGCGTGCTATTGTTGAAGTTGGTAGATCACGGTGGTGCTGGTGTCGGAGTCGAATTTATTCATGCTTCACCTGAATAGCGGCAATGCTGCACTTGCCCACAGTTGCTGCCTGTAGCACTTCAGTGTAAAGTGGTATGGAAAATACAGTGTGAAAATACAGTATTTCTGCTCCGAAACCACACTGTTTGAATCATTGGCCACATTTTGTGAACATCACAAACTACTCGCGGCAAGCCGTGCCTGTTACGCATCGGCCAGACCTGCGCAGCAGAAGTGTGAAGTGAAGCATCCCGAGAGGTTACTACAGCGTGGAAGCCTTTCACGCCTTGGTGCGAGCCTGTACTTGTCTTCCTGGGTGTCACTGGTGGCTGCTCCTTTCGTTTGCGAGCACTAGCGGTTGATCATGGGGACGGCTTTGCTGACAGACTTTGCGGCCGAGTCTGGGAGCACTCCCTACAGTACTGCACAAAGCCTTATGTCTACTATTTTAGCCACACCATTCTTCACAGAGGTCTCTGAACACAGTGATCACAGCTGGAAGTTGCACAAGGCACTGAAGTATGCAGAAGATTGCCAGGTACCTGCCATGTCGTATCTGAGTGGTATCTGTGTCTGTATGTTAACAGGATTTGCAAGGGCCTGTCCAAAGTTTCTATCAAAGGAAGAGCTATTAGCTCCTGAAAAGCTGTCACCTAAGCAGTGTCTTTACTCTCAAGTGTTGAACTAACACTGTTGCAGGAGGCTCTCTTGAAGGAGCACCACACTGACGCAGTCATCTTGTTTGTCAAAGCCTGTGCATCCTCCATCTGCTGCTTGGAGAGTCTCGAAGACTTCACCCTCAGCCTCAGGAACGCCTTGAGTGTGGTTGAGCACAAGTATATCAGCCAGACCCCCGGCGTACCTCTGCCACATGTGATGTAAGCTTCCACAAGCCATCCTTGCTGTGCTTACAAGCTTTCTGCGTTAATGAGTGCCTCGTTGCTTGCTGAAGACAACACACAGTGCTGCCTGGCAGTAATTTGCATCTTTGAGTCCACTGTCTCTCTCTGGCTATGCGATGGTAGTCACTCATGTTCTCATGCCCTGCAGCAAAGCTGCAAAGCTGATCTTGCTAGGGTACAATATGCTGCCTCCCAAACCTGCTGCTGAGTATGCAAAAGAAAGCTTTGATCTGCTTATGGGAGACAGCTTCAATACTGCTGAGTGGCAGCTCAAGCAGCTGGTGTTGCAGTTGACAGACAGGGATATTGAATGGGTCATACACTTGGGCTTCTACAAACTTGCCTCCCGCTCGGTGAGCAGTAACCAACTTGTTCTTGCTGTATCAGCTTCTGCTGCCTGTGCGCAATGTTTGCAAGCCCCACGGTCCCAGGCCTGCATCACACACTCTGCACAGTGGTGTCCAACAGATATGCTATGCTGCATCATACCCTATGAACATACCATGCTGTGTCATACCATGTAAACAATGCTACTGCATCATGGTGTTGACTCACTTCGTGCCATACACACAACACCTAACCAATATTTGATATAATGTGTGTCAGCACTTGAAACAGGTATTGTCATGCAGGCCTTGCTGTACAGGTCTAGGTGCCTGGACGCAGAGTACGAAGAGATGTACACAGACTTGAAGCAGGTATTGTCATGCAGGCTTTGATGTACAGGTCGAAGTGCTGGGACGCAGAGTATGAACAGATGTACACAGACCTGGCCAGGCAGGGTGCTGTAGCTCTGATGGAAATGTTACCTCACCACCCAGCAGCTCTGGAAGCCCAGGTTCAAGTCCTGATGTTGCAAGAAGAGATGGACTACGATGATATTGACCCCATGTAGGCCCCCTACCCCCCCCCCGTGTCAGCGCACAGCCACCTTTGTCCATGCAGTAAAGATGCTGGCTTGTTGGCTGTGCTTAGTGCATCACAAGGCCAGACACTGTGCATCACAGACAGCATTGACATGCCATGAAGTTTGATGGATTGTGTGACTTGCACCTGCTGTCTGAGTTGAGCTCTGGAGCTTTGCTGCATATTGCGTTCAGACCAGTGTGTTTGTGGTCCTCAATTCTGACATTGACTCTCACACCCACACACGATCACTGTTTTTGGGAACCTTGTCAGGAGTCATTCTGGATTGTGCACATTGACCCCTAGAAAAACAGCAATTCAGAGGGCCGTCCTGAGTCAACAAGCAGGCATGTATTATCTCATTTGCACAATGGCTCATGCATACGCAGCACTGATGTGTGTGGATGAGAAGCCACGCCGTTTCTGACCACATGCAGGCAAATGCAAGAGGGGTGTGAATATGCGTTGGCATGGTGTCACGACTCAGCTTTGGCCATGCAGCATGTGCTGCAGAGCATGTATGTCACCCTGCAGGTATGATGCTCTCAAGCTGTGATCCACTTCCACCATTTCCACTTGAAGCCTGCTGTTTGATGCTGTGTTGACCATAGTTATGACATGCTGTGTTGAGCACAGTTATGACGGGCTGTGTTGAGCACAGCTATGACATGCTGTGTTGAGCACAGTCACGACATGCTGTGTTGAGCATAGTCATGACACGCTGTGTTGAGCATATTTATGACACGCTGTGTGTTTCCTTGTGCTTAGCAGCTCTCCTGCATGGCCAGCAGCGTTCATTAACATGCATAGAAGTTGAGACTTATGCTGTCTGGCAAGTCTTGCTCAGCTGCCATGTTCATCCTGAGCTGCAAGACGCATACCATGGCTGCACCACCAAGTTGGATCCTGCCAATCATCATGCATGCTCAAGGTGTTGATCAGGTTACAAGATGAGCTTACAAGATGAGCTTACACAACTCGAGTGACACAGTCACAGCACAGACACAGCCTGGATATTTCAAAAAGCAGACATCAGTGAATACAGTCTCACGGACTGTCTTCCCCCGCCCTTGCCACCATCATCAAATTCAATATCTCAGTGCCATAAACTGTGCTGGCTGTGCATACAATCTGCTGGATCCACTGCATGTACAGCGTGAGTTCTGCCTAGACATGCTGCTGACATTCCACTGGCAGATCACATCTATGCCATGCAGACACGCCCGGACTCAATGCAAGTCATGGTCAAGTCATGCATTGCAAGTGATGATGATGAGGTATTTGCAAAACTGAGCTTACATCTCATGCGAACTCTTTCTTGGCTTTGCCAAAGACCCACAGGCTCCTTGTGCATGACTTATACACAGCGTTGATGTGATACAGCACCTTGACACGTGCGTCTGGCTTACAGTTGTACAATGGAAGGCCTGACAGGGCTGCTCAACAGCTTCTGCGGGAAGGTGCAGAACATGTCATGGAACTCTACGACTTCATGCTGTAAGTCCTTCACTGTCTGTCTGGCTCATGTGATATCGCTGTGCAGTGCTTGACATAAGAACGGCAGCAGGTACGAAAGCCAATCAAAAATGTGCTGACATGCAAAATCGGGAACCACGCATGCAGCAGCATCTCCTGGCCATGCCAGCATTAGTTCTGCTTATCAGAATCCACAGGACTTGATATGTCCCAGCATGACCAAATGATAGGGGCTGTTGAGACATATGAGGTGGTCTCTGTACTGTGACAATGCACCATGAGCCTTTGTCTGAAAGCAATTGTATGTGCTATAATAGGATACCATGCTCCATGCAGGTATGACAGAGGCGTGTGGGACAAGGTGAAAGGCAGACTTGTGGCAGCCATGCTGATGTTGGGCAGCACTTTCCCTTTGGCAGAAGCCCTGAACAACCATGTCCTGGTATCCTTCATCAACGAGCAGCATCAGATCCTGCGTAAGCAGCTGCTTGAGCGCCAGAGGCAGCCTGAGACCAAGCAGCATGAGACACACAGAGCTTCAGGCAGTGAGTCTGCATCGCCTGCAAAGGAGAGTCCTGAAGAGGACGAGGAGGAGGCGGCAAAGGAGGAGCTGCTGTGTGCCAGATGTGACAAGTACATGGGAAGGGTAAGCAGTCCAGAAGCATGAGCCTCAGTAGTGTGTCAGCAAGGGAGGAGTTGTTGCACTTGCAAAGCTGTTGTCATAGAGCTGAAAATCAGAGACTGTACACAACATGTCATGCCATTGTGATGGCAATGCGCTGTGCAGCTGCCCAAGAACTTGTGCAGAATCTCTACACTGCTTGCGGCAGCAATGGATTTGAGCCAAAAGCAGCATTTTGAGTTCGAGATTTGACTTGAGCGTTGTGTTATGTGCAGCAAATGGAGAAGGTGGAATGCCAGGGGTGTCATGTGACCTTCTACTGTAGCAATGAGTGTATGAAGAAGCATGCTGTGATCCACAAAGGCGCCTGCAAGCGTGCCAAGCTCAGATCAAAGCTTGCAACAAAACCCAGCCCCAAATGAGCCTGTTTTGTAAATGTGCATGTGTCTCTGTGGGTTTGATATGTGACCCTGTTTTTGCGTTGATGCTCGCTTGCCGTACCAGATTTGCTTGGCAGCATAGACTTTAGATCAGACACATTTGAAGCATGTACACAGTCATGCACAACTTGGCTTGCATTTTGGGATCACCTTTCACATACACACAGAATGGCCAAGACTCACCAATCAGCACGCTCTATATTGTTTCTGCTGACTGCTTGTAGGCATGCTGCGCTCAAATGCATGCACAGAAACTGAGCTGCTTGGGCGTAGTGCTACAGCACTTATGTTAGGAGAGACAGGTTTGCTTGCAAGCAGCCCCAATGCCCTTCTAAGCATACGCTCTCACGTCAGATCGCATTTGGTCCTGAAGTGATCAAGCTAAAAATGTACACCAAGTCTTCCTGATAATGACAGTTATTTCAAAGTCTCAATTTTCACTCCGAAACCAGCCTTGTTCTTCGAAGGCAAAATGTCGGACTGCCACCGGCAGAATCATACTTGCCTAACGGTGTCAAAATGGGGCCATGATGCATTCATTGTCCTTGAATTCCAGGAGCGGATCGGGCCCCGTGCACTAGCTGTACCCGGAGGTAATCTTTCTTGACACAGAAGCAAGTCCCCCGTCGCATTGTGGGAGTTGGCAATCCAATTATGGACGCATCAGATACCATCAGACGGACTATCAGCACTCCCAACAGCTCCCTTTCTGACGAGGAGGAAGACAGTGACACTGATCAAGACGTCAGGCACATCACCGGTCTGTATGGGGCTTTTGTATACGCTCGTGAATGCCAGGTACGCCATTTAGCATTCGAGACATGTCTGGATTTGGTTTCGCTGGCATCAGTACCTGCAATATAGGCTTGACATGCTGCACAGCACAGTACAACAAGCACAGCCAGGCGTCAGTGAAAACGCACTTTGACACAGCAGCAGCTGCTGTGCAGGACCTGCTGGCAGCAGGCAACCATAATGGGGCTCTAGTTAAGTTTGTCCAAGCATTCAGCACCTCGATGTTTTGTCTGGACGAACTAGAGGATGCTGCTGACTGCCTGATGTCCATCATGGAGTGCCTTGAGGACCATTTCAGAGCAGAAGGCATGCCGCTCTTGCAGTAAATGTGTTTACATATGTGCCATGCTGACAAACAGTGTCTTCAATAATTGCACATTGCTTCACGAACTTCTGCTGCTGTCCTGTCTGGTCATGAGCTAGAACTTCAGACATCCTCATGGGTTTTGCTGTGGTGTTGGCCCTATTTCAAGTATCAAGCAATGTCAATCGTCATGGCCATTTGCTTCAGCTTTGTGTCTAAAACGTCATTGCATTGCATCTTTGTTGCTGCAGCAAAGCTGTGAAGTTGATTATGGTTGGATTCAAGATGGAGTCTGTGCCCAAAGGCCACAGTGTATGCAGCATGCTCAGTTGTGGCACCTTCATTTATCGACCCCATGAGACAGCGATGCTTGAGCAAGGTGTGGCACGGTGCGAGCTAGATTGGGCAGTTGCCGCTGCCGGCTTCAAAGTGGCTTACCAACTGGTATGGCCTGAAGTACTCAAGTGGTCAATGAAGTATATGGTGATATTCCATTGTCACTGCTGTGTGTTACAGGAGAGGCCATGTGCATTGCAATCCAAGCTAAGCTTCACACACGTTTTCAAAGGCACACTTTCATGAGTTACTTCCTGCCCATGTAGAATGTGAGGTCCACACATCCGTGCATTCTGAACACCTGCTCTCATGTCTGTACCCCAATCCCACTGATTGGGATACAGCTAGGCATGTATGGCAAGTTCTTGCATTGGACAAATCATGTATGATGGCTGCATCAGCACCCACCCACCAATGCCATATGCATATGCCACGCTGTCCTTGACTAACTTCACACGGCACTTTTGCTGTAGGCACTTAACCACAGATCCAGCAGGGACACTGCAGACACCCAGCAGGAGTCTATCACCACAGGTCATGCCTTTCTCTGTCAGATGCATCACCTCAGAGGGGGTCACCCTGCCACTGCACAGGCTGTGACTCAGTATGACATGCTGGTGGCAACTTACAAGCTGTCCCAAGAGCCTGACCCTGAAAACCCCCATAATGCTGAGGCCAATGACATCTGTCCAGCCAATATGTGAGTCTTTCCTTCATCAAATCATGTTGCCTGCAATGATTTCTGACATACCTCATTCCTTCCTTGCTGTTCCTAGCATGCACCCATCTCTCCAGGAAGCATGCGTCATCTGCACCTTGCATGATTGCTTTGTGTCTTCCATTGTGTGTTTGTCTCCTCAACCTGCATGCATGCATGGCTTGTTTCTGCTGTCTATGCATGCACAAGCAGCAATGCGCTGGCTTTGAGATGTGTGCTACAGCTGCGGCACCAAACGGTACCTGAAATGTGTGGGTTCTGAACCCAGGACACTGATCCTGGAAGGATCGCAACTTTTGTTCTTGAGCGGGCAAAAGTCCGATTTCTGATGTCCCAAGGCTAATTTCACGGGATCCTGTGTATTTCTGTTGCAGCGCCACAGCTACCCTGTGAGTTGCAGCTGGGACTGCAAATCCCAACGCTGCAGGATGTTTGGTTGTTTTATCTGCAGGAACATACCGGAATGCTATGCAGTGGCTTTGTATTGCTTGGGCGATCCTGCTTTGGCAATGAACCATTTGGTACAAGGCATGTACATCTATTTGCAGGTAAGATTATCCTTTTTGGTTGATAACACTGCAGAAGATCTGATTGCACACAACTCCTATTGGTTTTATGTCAGCATTCTGCAATTGCTTGCATCTGATGGCATCATTGGCACATGACACCTAAGTTAGCAATACTTGAGGCTCAGGTGCTTTTGTAACCTTTGTCTTGAATTTGACGCTTTGCATTGAGCATGGCCATTGTGCTATCATCACGCTGCATGTGGTTGCTGCAGGCATGTAAAGCAAAGCCAGACAAGAATGAGAAAGAACTTCTGCTGTGGAGTGCAGACAAGATAATGGAGCTCATGTTTTTCCTACGATCAGCGTACACTCCCAGTTGCTTATGATCATGTGGCGCACCAATGCAGTGTCAGTCTTGCTCTAACTTGTTTGCAAGCATTGCATCTCATTTGAAGTGTCTGAGTCATCAGCAAGGTGAATGTTTGCACAGTTCTGCCACAGCGCTAATTTCTGAGGAGCAACGCACACTCTGGTCACAAAACAGATCAGGCATTCATCCTGATACTGTGCCATGTGGCTTTGCCAGAGCGCATGTCAAACCCCAACTCTCGAAACAAGGCACCCCCTTCCAAAGAGGAATAAAAGCACATGTTTGCATGCGGCACCTTCCATAGAGGATGCATGCACATGCTGGCATGCGCAACCTTCTATAGAGGAATGAATGCACATGTTTGCACGCGCAGGCAAGGCGAGTACATGTGGAGATATGTGAAGGACAAGCTGACAGCGTCTTTGCTGATGCTGGGGCATGCCTGGCCCTGATCAGAAGCTCTGGACAATCACCCCTTGGTGAACAGCATAAACCAGCTGCACAAAGCCTGCTACGAGCAGCTAGCAAACAAGCAGGACACAGACACAGATACGGAATCATCAGGCAGTGATATGCCAGAAGGTGCAGAGACCGCAGAAGCAGACTATAAGGACAAGCCAGAAGGCTTGCGCTGTGCAAAGTGCAACCAAAAGATTCCACAGGTCTGCTTCTCTTGCAAATCGTGGCTTTCTTGCAGCCTGCACACCTGCAAGATATCATCTGCTTCGTAAGACTGTACATTTCACCTAAGTGCTGCCATATTTTGTACTTGTTGAAGCTGTAACACTGCTTTGCATTGACTGACATAACCACCTATCATGATGGCCATCAGGTATCAGTGCACGTTTGTGCAACAAGATCGACATTGATATCTCCCGACTTTCCTGGACTGCTGCAGGATGTGCCTGAAGCAAGAATCTCATGTCGAAAGTGCCATGCAAGCTTTTACTGCAGCAAACGTTGTCGGACAAAAGATGCTCTGTCTCACAAAGCTGTCTGCATGCAAAATAAGCTCAGGCTAAAGCTTGCTTTGAAGGCTAGTCAGCAACACGATTGAATCAACACCAGCTTCAGCAACTCGACTGGTGATGAACGCCAAGATAGCAATCAAACAGTTGCATGCATGTGTGCATGCATTACATCAAAAGTAGCAAGTAAGTGGTACCACCTGTTCATGCATTACATCAAAAGTACCAAGCAAGTGCTGCAACAAGCCGCTGCTGTACAGTTTGCCTGTTGCAGTCACGATTGTGTTTGATGTATTTTTCATCAGAAAATCTCAGGACTCAAAATTGTGCTCGTCTGTTACAATGTCGCGGTTCTGGCGTTTTCCTGGTGTGGGGATGTAAGACATGAAGGCTAACATCAAGGCATCAAGTTGACTCCTGAACTCATGCAAGCTTGAGTGTATGATTACAGTGAGCAACGAGCGCAGCAACTATAGCATCATGGTGTGGCATCGCTGGTGATGGAAGCAGACTGCAGCCTGGTGTACGACTGCTGCTAGCAGATCTCAGCAAGCAAGACACCGTAGCGTGTGATAGTGATGCATGCAGACTGTCAATTTTGGGGAGTGATTGGCCAAGCTGTGCTGCTAGCAGATCTCAGCAAGCGCAACAAGCTTGATACTGCTAGCATGTGACAGTGATGCCTGTGGGCTGTCAGTACGAGACCACCGCAGACTGCACTGTTGCTCAGCAGACTCTAGCGTGTTACACTGATCAGTATTGCAGCCTTGAGATCCAAGACCAGTATCTGACTCAGTCAAGATTTCAACAGCAGCAAACGAATATTCATCTATCCCTAGCATTGCATGCAACCTCTCAGCAATTTCAGTTTGCGGCAAGGACACCAGTCATGACCTTGACAGCCAAAGCTTGTGAAGAAGAGTAGGATTTGCAGGTAAGGGCTTCCACTGACTTGGCGCAAAGCCACCGCCCATGCAGCGGCACTGGCTATACAGCACATGCATGACTAGTACACTGCAGGTGTTCTCGTGATTCCCTCACAGCTACTCATGCCAAATGCAACCACACAGGCACTCAGTGTGCAGAGCCCTCAAAAGGCTGATCCAGCAAGATACCACATGCCTTCTTGCAGCAAGCATTACGCAGCTCTGTCTCAGATATCCATTTTTGTGAACGTGCTGAAAGTCAAGCAAACCTTACAATGTCTGAGCGCTCTTTTTCTTCACGGCAGCTGATCACAGGGCTTGAAGCATATGCAGATCAAGCCAAAACCGGTTTGATCGTGTGAGTCGCCCGGCTCAGGCTTGCTGCATTTGAGCCTGTTGACGCCTATGAGTAGCAGCTGATGATCATAAGTGCCGCTTGAGCTCGCGCATATAAGAGCGAATGATCACTTTCTGGCGCCAGCGGGGCCCTTTGCTTTATGCTCAGATTGCTGTCGTTGAATATACCACGAAGGGAATAGCTAGCGTCGCAAACGCTGGTGCACATCCTCCTGCAAACTCGAATGGGTGATACCTCCATCTGCTCTGCTCACTTGCCGGTAGGCTGGGGAACAAAGGGCCCCTTTAAGGAGCTATGCCGATGGGCTGTTGGTGCTCCAACAGGCAAGCACGACTGCCCTGCGCCCTAGGATCTGTTCAGCTTGGAGACAATCAGTGCAGTCCCTCCACTGCGCTCATGGCTCGCTTAGGATTCACCCAACCACTCACGCTGCAACATCATCCAAACTTTCGTGAATACACAATAGCACAGAGCAACAGCGAGCTTGAACTGTCAGATACAGATGCTGACTTTCCCGAGTTCATCGCTGGCGATCACTTCGGTTCACTTCACCAGTTTAGCTCAGGTGGCTTGCCTGACACCGACAGCGATTCTGCAGAGTTCTCGGATGCTAGATCTCAGCCAGGAGAGCCGCACAGTCCCAGCGGACAGCAGCTGCCTAAAGGGCTCTACATCATCAGACCTGAAGAGCCTGCTCTGTCGCTCTTAATCGCATATGACCATGCGGTCCAAGCCCGGGTATGTCAGAAGCATTCGGTTCACACAAGCTATGCTGACATCACGGTCGATGTCGGATCTAAGGGTTCCTAACGCCCAGTGTAGGGGTACTTGAGCAAGCAGAATGCGGAGCTCGCGGCCGCATCTCTCGTCAAAGCATGCTCTCTCTCCACCTTCACCTTGGGAACGTTTGCTGAGCAGAGGGATGAATGGGCAAAGGTGGTGCAAGATCTAGAATCCATTTTCTCTGTTGGGACAAAGCCATTGCTGGGGTGACTCTCTCCTGCAAGCCTGTCAAGCTGGAAGGCACACACTGCTGATGATGATGCTCTTGAGCTTACTGTTGCCCTGTTTATGACACTGTAGAATCAACTGGAACTTACACGTCCTCCTTGCCTTCTGTGTTCCAGCAAATTGAGTATGCTGTGCTGTGCAGCTGGGCTGTCAAATCTATACTGATGGGTTATGGGTTCCTGCCAACCCCCAGCAATAAGTATGAGCTCTTCAACAACCCAACTGTGTCAACCTGGTTGACATGGCCAGCAGAAATCAGCCACTCAGACGTTACATGGGTTGGTTATGTTGGCAAGTTCAAGTCACACTGGGCCTTGCTGAAGCCTCCAGAAGCACCACCCAGGGTCAGCTCTTGTGCCTGACTGGCCTCTCCTGCTGCTGCTGCCACTGCTTCCTAGGTCGTTCTTTCAGTTTTTCTCTTGCTCTCATTCTTCCTGACTCCCTCTTCTGTCCTCCACTTATTCTTCCTCACTCCCCATGTGCACCTGGACTAGTCATTGGCTCGCTCTCTCTCTCCCGACCATCTTCTTCAAGACCACCCTCTCTACAGCGCATGGTATCTTAAGCATATGAATCAAACATAGGAAGGCATCTCATATCTGCATTGCCAACAGCAATGGTGACTGGGGTTCCTATTTTGTGGTGCAGCCTTGAGCACGTCTGATTTGTGTTTTTGATTGTGTGAGCTGTTCAGGCTTCTTGCATTAGACATGCACTGCTTCACATTTTCAAAGCAAAGGTCAGCCATCCTAGATGACAGTTTCTGATTGCAAGCTGAAAAGCTGGACATGATTGCCTGCTGGTGTTGACCCCTCAGGATGAGGGCTACTCCCTATGCCAGCCTTTTGTTGAAAGCCAGTAAAAACGTCTGTCAGATCAGAGGAATGCTAACAACTGTAATGAGGGTAAACAGACTGCTTGCAGAGCTCAGAGGACGGCGGTGGACCCAGCCTTTTGCGAGACCCTGCTGTGGTGAAGGCCTTGAAATATGACCTAGACCAAATGCGGACATGCCGTCCAAAGCACCCAATCACCCTTCAGTCCCACAGCATGCTGCAGCAATACCTGTGGAAAGATGCAGACACTCAGCTTGTGGAGGGCTACACCAATGCCCTGTGGTTGTACACAGATCCAGCCACTGCTATGCAGCATGTGCTGCACTGCATGTACATTGAACTTATGGTGAGCGAGCCGCATCTTCAATGGACATCAGGCATACTCTCATCTTGCAGCTGTGCGCTAATGGCGCTGTTGGCAGTTCACCAGCGTTTGCCCAGTCATCAGCTGCTTTTTCACCTGTTGCTTTGTACATGCTCGTTCAAGCGCGTGTGAACACAAGCATGTGCTGTATTGCAAGCATCCAGTCTGGATGCTTGGTACTCGTTTGTCACAGCGGCATCCAATGCAAGGAGAAGTGAATGTCAACAAGCTGAGGCTGTCACACCTGCGTCTGCTGCCTCTTTGGTGAATGGCAGTAGTTCTCTCAACTGTCCTTACAGCACTGACATGATGCACCCACCAGCTGTGCTGGCTCAGGTTTCTCAGCATGTGCTCAACCTGGCGGCTGAAAGTATCAGCTGGTATGCCAGCCACTCTTCAGCTGTTTCTTGCGCTCATGACGCAAAAGACAAGTGCATTGAACAGCAGCTAGATATCATGTATGCTGTGTTTCTAGTTTAAACAGCTGCAATCATGTTTACCAGGTCAGGTGTTGTCTGCAGGACTGCAATGGTGTTCCCGACGATGAAACCAAGATGGATCTCAAAGATGCTGCAGACAAAGTCATGGAAATGTATGAGAAGATGAGGTAAGGCCTTTGTCTGCCCTTGTTGCAACCTGCATGCACTCATCACATGAGTCGACTGCTGAACTAAACACTGATCATCATGTGCATCTGTTTGACTGCATGCGGTGATCCTTGCAAGCATTCGTCAGCCCAGTTTCTTGTTATTGCTTCCATACACCAGACCATTGTCTTGCACAGCCTTTACCATATCTGATGTTCACACTATGTTTGGGTTAAAGTTGCACATCAGCCAGCATACAGGCCTGACGCAACATCAGTCGACACAATGTTGGCAGAACGTTGTAGGCTGATCAACAATGTGATCAGCCAATATTGTGTGTGCCCTGTACAATGGATGGTGTGTGCCTTTGATCCATCAGCTGTCCCAGGGTGAATGCTGATACTCAGTCCCAGCCCTTCTGCAAGAACCACACAACATGACATCATCTGCCAATGCAGGAATGTACCAGTCCGAGACGAAGTCTGTCTGTGGGATGTGGTTGCAGACAAGCTAATTGCTGCGATGCTGATGCTGGGACACAGTTTCCCGCTGCACAAGGTCTTGGAGGGGCACATGATGGCACAGTTTGTGGTGGAGAAGCACAGGGAGGTGCGTGACCAACTGGTCAGTGGGAAAGGCACAGGCATGGTGGTCTTCAGTGTGAACAACCCTGTTTCAGCTGAGTCCAGCTTCTCTGCTGATGCCAAGCTGACTGATGATGATGAGGCTCCCACTCACAGATGTCAGAGATGTAACAGGCCCAAGAAGGAGGTGAGCACACTCTGCACATTGATGATGAAATCATGCGTGAATGTCAGCCATGCTTGATGTCACATTTGTTATCAGTCTTGATCATTTCACAGTGTGTTTGAGAGAAAGCAGCATCCGTGGTATATATATGCATGATTTGTATGTGTGTTTGGAGGAGTGCTCAAGAGGTGTGAATCCGCCTCTTCTCAGCCTGATGTATGCTAGTGTGCTACTAGGTGGGGGTGTGTGTGTGTGTGTGTGTGTGTGTGTGTGTGTGTGTGTGTGTGTGTG
>JAABUK010003230.1_pt1 | contig 27849 bp, 22 predicted proteins | sample 5559141 | NCBI WGS metagenome assembly JAABUK01 (sample SAMN10711869, study PRJNA513367) | rock metagenome | isolation source: Antarctica rocks | place: Antarctica: Victoria Land, Pudding Butte nord | collected 2016-01-03
ATAACTTTATTATATAACTATTAATTATTCTAATTATATAAGTTAATTATAATAACTTATTATTATTATTAACTAGTTAGATACTTAGTAAAGTTATTTATAGGTTTTCTCTTAACTAGCTATTTAACCTTCTTATATATAAAAAATAGATACTTCTTAAGGATATAATTTAATTATAAATATCTAATATTATTACCTTTAAGTAAATAAACTCTAAATTTTATTATAATAAATATTATTAGCTCTAATACTTTTAAGTTAATAATAAAATAAAATTATATTTATATTATAAGTATAATATACCTATTATAATATTAATAAGTAAAAATATACTTAATAGTTTATTAAACCTTTTAAGGTCGTTAATTAAATTAGATATCTTACCTACTACCTTAATATCTTACAATATTAGCGGATATATAATATCTTTATAATAGCTTAACTAGAATTATTACTACTAAGACCTAATCTATGTTATTATTTATAGCTTCAAGAACCTCTATTTATATATATAAAAGGTAATATTAATAAGTTTAAGTCTTATAAACTTAATAAGATACTTAATAAGTATCTTATTTAAAAGGGATATAGACTTATAATAGAATACCTTATAAGGTAAAAAGATTATAAAGTATAATATAATTAATAGATATATATTAAGAAGTTATAAAATATCTATAAATATCGTTTATAGATAAGACTCTACTAGAGCGCCTGAAGCGGCTTAGTAGGATTTAGGTACTTAGTATTAGAAATACCTTAAATTATCTTAGATTATAAACTTATCTAAGCTTATCTAGCTTAGTACTCTAGCTACTCTAGTAAATAAGAAATAATTAGCTAAAATTTCGAAAAGTTATAATATAATAGCTATTAGGAATATCTATAAGAAAGAGATAAGAGGTAGAAGAAAGGAAATAGGCTAAATATCTATATATAATAATTTTAGTTAAAATTTCTATTTATAGAATAATATTTTAATTAGGAATAAAATTTACTTTTATAAAAAGATTCTAAGTTACCCGCTTTTAACGCTAGACGCTAAACTTTAAAAAACTCTAAAAATAAAGGTTATATTTAATAATCTTATCTATTTTTAGATTTTTTACCTAATTCATCTTAAATTATCTTAAATCGTCCTAAGTTTTAGCTATAGCTACTAGAGTACCTACAGGATAAGTTCTAGAAGACTCGCTCCTAATGATTTCTTATCTGTAAAATGTTTTATATATGAATACTATAAATTTAGTAGATAACTATAAGAAGGTAAAAGGAAGGCCTTAAGATAAATAACTACCTAGTATCTAGATTACTAACATTTAGACTACCTTTAATAATATTTTACTTACTTACTATTACTATTAGTTAATAAGGATATTAATATCTCTTTTTTACTACTAGTAGTTATCATAGATTACTCTTACTTTACTAAGCCTTATTAAGGATTTACCTTGATAAGATACCTTAATAGGCTTTCTATCTTATAGATAGATAGACTAATTAATTAATATACCTCTAAATAATACTATACCTAATATCAAGGCGTTATACGGCGTAGGCGTAGGTATAGGATAAGGTAGGAATATAGGATAGCTTTAAACGACCTTTAAATCTCAGGGTATTTTATATTTCCGCGCTAAGATATAAAGTTTTACTAATATATAAGACGTCCTAGGTATTAGGTATAGTGTCTTAGTTTAATATATCTTTTATAAGACTTAGTAATAGCGGTGTTAATAGCGAATTACGTTACTAAATTATAACCGTAGTAGTACGGTATAGCTACCGTCCGAGTAACCCACTGCCCGCCGCTAAGGTATGTAATTCTGTTAGTGTCCCTTGGCACGCTAACATCTTACTACCTGAATACGTAGTAGTCATGAATACGCTAAATTCACATGGATCTCCATCAATTGTTCTTCATACACCACAAATCAGCATGCCGCATTTGAGAATGTGACAATGATCTTACGGAGTATTACAATCAGTATAATGGTTTGAAGATAATGAGCAGTAATGCACGGCAGAAGCTGTGTATCGCAGTCTCGGACAAGCGGGCAGCTCTCTCTGGTCTCCTGAAACAAAGGCTCTCCCTATGTAGATCTTTAACGGAGCATGGACCACGGGGAGCCTGTTCTACGAAGGGCCTTATACCCTCTGCATGGAAGAGAGAAGCGTTCGTCACAAAGCGCGAGTCACCCTTAGCTACCGCTCATTCAGAAACAAGTTCATTACCGTTGTCCCCATCAAGGTCTTTGGCTCCGTACAATTACCATTCACTAAGTAGCTGGAGTGACAGTAGGACCGTCTGCGACCTCCACCAGTTCACCTTGCATTCAAGTACCTCACCCGTATTCCTGGGCCTATATGGAGGCGGTGTCAGACGCTTCTACTCTAGCCAGCCAACAGGAAAGAAGCCAGAATCAGCAGCTCCTATTCTGAGCGCCGAAAAGATCGAAGGCCTGCACAGCTCCAAGAATGCCGGACGGCAGAAGTTAGGGGAAACACCATATCCTCCTCGCACTTTGAGGGAAACCGCGAACCGAAATTTGCGGGATCGTTTACCAGATATTTCGCAGATACATAGACCAAGTCGAGAAGAGTTGTTGGCCGCTGCGACAGGGTTTTGGTCTCGTCTTAAGGTTCGATTCAAGTGGTTCTCAATTCGAAGCGTTCGACCCTTCAATGCGGACGAGATTGGGGCTTTCTTCTCTTGGTTTCTGCTAGGGCACGTTATATGGATCGTACTAGGTACAACCACGTTCTTTTCACTTGCTATATTCGCAGCCAATACGGTGTTTGCTCAGGAGACGTTGGCGCGATGGGTGGGCAATTACCTCACAAAATCGTCTGGTGTCAAGGTAGTCTTTGAATCAGCTATCGTGCCAAAATGGGGTGACGGTGTCATTACCTTCAAAAATGTTTTCGTCTCCCGCCGTCCAGGTCAAGGTACTGGGAAAGTGAGCAAAGGCTCTCCCTCAACAGAGGCTGCAGCTGCCGCCGCTACTGCAAGGGCTGAAATGGTGAAGGGGTCGGGCGAAATTATCTTACTCAATCAATACAGCGATAATCAGTATACTGAGGATTATGAGGAGGACACCAATTATACTCAATTCGACCTGTCCCTTGATACCGTCAATGTTACTCTATCATTCACCAAGTGGTTCAACGGCAAAGGCCTTCTCCAGGACGTCGAGATCAAAGGCGTTCGAGGGGTCATTGACAGGACATCCGTACACTATACGGGACAGTATGTCGATCCCAGGACCTACAAGCATGAGCACAATCCTGGCGATTTTGAGATTGATTCTTTCAAATTAGAAGATCTTCTGGTAACTGTCCATCAACCGCACCATTTCCGGCCGTTTCCCATTAGCATATTCTCCTGTGACTTGCCTCAGCTCCGTAGGCAATGGTTGTTCTATGACTTTTTGTCCGCCAATATGATACATGGATCCTTCGATGATTCTTTATTCACGATACATCCACGCCAGATGCACGGGCACGTCGGAAGCCAAATTGGTAGTGGAATGGATGTCAACGGAGAGGTGAATCCTTGGAAAAAGCATAGCCGCCTCAGGATCGACGGCTTGAACATAGACCATCTAAATCGCGGTATCGAGGGACCATTCTCTTGGATTCACGAAGGCAACGTTGACATCGTGGCGGACATCATGTTCCCAGCCGATACCGACGAAAGTATTGCCAAGATAATGTCCGATTTCTATGATAGGATGGAGGCCACTGTTACTTCCAGCCGACATCTGCATAGAGGTCACGGGTCCTCGATCACTAATGAAAACAGTATATACAACGAGGGTGATATAAATGTTTCGACCTCCGGCCATACCTCCGATGATGATAAACGCTTCCTCGTGATGGACCTGAGGGTCCATCTTAACGACATCCGTGCCGCGGTGCCAATTTTCACGAAAGACCTATCTTACGTGAACAACGCTCTCATTCGGCCAATCGTGGCCTATATGAACTCACGCAAGACTTTCATCCCAGTCCATTGCCGCGTCGTAAAGCGAGCCAGTGAATTCGATGGTAGCTGGACCATCTTCGACAGCGGGCTGATGGATGATCTTTCCGCAGAGGTATGGCTGCTACAACACAACCAGAGAACAATCGCTGATGTCAGGCAGACGTACCAAGCCTTTGCAAAAGACGTCACGGATGATCAAGCTAGGTTACGCCGTTTCAAGAAGGTCGGCTTATGGTCTTTGCAACTTGCCGTACAGGCATTCTTTATGGGTTTGGCTGGGAATTTTGCGTAAAGCATTGAAGTTGGGGTTTATCTCCATATCCTTTAGCAAGGAGTTTGGTGTCTGGAAGACGCCGATTGGCCCTTGCACACAAGATGGCTCGGCAAGTTTAGGAGCATCAATGTAGATTATGTATGTACCTATGGGTTCGAGGAATGGTCGACCCAGGATTGGAAGAAATGGGTCACAATGGTGGAAAGCCTCCGTAAGTCACATTAATATATATGTATCTCCTTCTAAGACCCGGATCCCAGAACCGTGAGCGATTGACATTCAACCTCCCAAATCGTGAATAGAGAGATGTTCAGAGAGACCAGTAATCATGCCACTCAATGTGGCCGCGTGCCATGCGTCTATCCGGCAGTCGCAAGCGGAGGACAACGTAGTTTCGACATTTGAGTGTGTTTGGACAGACCTAATTTGACATAAAACCCAACTTGAGTAACTACTGTGGGTCCGCCACCCCATAACGAGGAATGAAAACCTCGATTCCCTCCGCCTCTACCAAGGGCTTCCAAAATGCTTCGTCTTATGATCAACACCGTCCCTCGTACCCTGCCGAGGCTGTAGACTCTCTGCTGAAACGTCTTCAAGTAGGAGGGTTCAAGGGTGCTCGTATCGTTGACCTTGCAGCCGGGACAGGTAAGTTTACGGAGTTGCTGGCTGCTAGGGATGAAGGCTACGAGATCGTTGCTGTGGAGCCTCATGATGGGATGCGTGGTGAATTGGAGAGGAAGACTTTAAAGGGCGTGCAGGTTTTGGGAGGCCGGGCGGACAGCATGCCAGAAGTTGAGAGCCAAAGCGTCGATGCTGCCATTGCTGCTCAGGTGGGTTTCGATATCCAACAATATTACGTTGAGAGGAGGCGCTGAAAGGGCGCTGGAAACAGGCATTCCATTGGTACTCCCATTGTAAATTAACTACTCCAACTTGGGGGCACTGATCGCTGTCTAGGTTTGCCACCCCTGAATCCCTCAAAGAAATCCACAGGATATTGTCACCGGGTGGAACATTTGGCATGATTTGGAATATTGAGGACTGTCCGTGTCTCTTGATCTTTAGGTCGCGTTCTGTCTACATGCTTACTTGCTCAAGACAACGCGCCGAAGTCGTACACACCGACAACAGAGTGGGAAGGAAAGCTGAAAGACATCACATGGTCCTTTGGTAACGACAATGTTCGTTTCAGACACGAGCAGTGGCGCCAAGTCTTCGAGAATCAACTCGAAAGCAATCCATTCAGTATTCAATGTGCAGATCCGTTATTCTCCTTGCCTTTGGGAGAAGAATCTGTGCAGTGGACCCACCTTCTCAGCAAGGAGGCGATCTGGGAGAGATACCACACGCTGAGTCAATTCGCTGTGCTAGAAGGGAAAGGACTGTCGGTGAGTTGATATTCTCTCTTGTTCCTTTTGGCTTCTAGGCTCATCTCTTGGAAAGGAAATTAAGACCAAGGTTTTCCACGCGATGTCCCGGTCAGACATAGCGAGTAACAAAGATGGAAACCTGGCCCTTCATGGGATAACTTTCTCTGCTTGGACGACAGCGATACCAGGGGCGCCGCTAAAGAACGGTGGTTAGACGTCTGATTGCCGCCCACTCTGCACACACTCCTGCGTCCCATATCATGTTCTACTTAACGCCAACGCTATGAGTGTCGATGGGGTCACCGTCGGTTGCACCCTTCGAGTGAACCTTGACTCGCATTCTTCTCAATCTGCAGAGATGTACAAAACTACCTCATCGTTAGTATGCCAACCAATGACTCGTGACTGACTACTGGTGGCTGACCATTGTTACCTCTCACGAAAGCATCCCCGTAAGTCCTCTTCAGTTCCCCATCCACGTACTCTCCAGTCTTCTCAAGAGCAATGTTCATGTACCCATCGACGCTAGATAAAAGCCCTGCAAGTTGAAACGTGAGACCCTGCTCGGTTGAGACCTTCTTGGTAAAATTCACCTTTGTAAACCACGGATGAGTTGAGCTTCACAGTCACTGGGGCTCCGATGATATCACTTAAAAAGCCACTGGGGTCCTTGCTATCCGAGGATGCGCCGTTTTCCATTGAGTGACTTGAAAGCTGTGGTGGGTGAATATGTGTTCGATACTTGAACACTAAGTGCCAAAAATGTTGAGATTGGGGAACAGAAGCCGGCCGGATTGTTTTCGAGATGTATCATAAGAACTAGAAGCTATACAAGCACTGCAACAGGTACTACATATACAGCACCAATCACACCAACGGAAGACTTTTCGGATGCGGCGGATGGTGATCAAAAACAAGCGCGACTACCGGAATAAGCGCGCATCTAGACTCTCATCCCGACGTTGCTCGTTTCATCCACACTTCAGATAGCAATTGGCAAAATTCTCGACATGGTCGCCGAAACCGCTTCACACAATTCCAGTGGCTCTGCTCCTCTAAAGAGACAACTCTTCAACAAACCGAGTTGGAGCAAGCCGCAAGCACTCACCAATGGGAATGACCTCTTTCATCGCTCGAATCAGACGTATGTCGACCTTGCAGCTGAGGCAGAACGCCGGCGGAAGAGGAAGCTAGCTAGGAAGGAAAGGGAACGAGCGTCACAAGCCGAAGCTGAGGAGCGAGCTGGGAAGAGACAGCGGGTATCAGAATCCGAAGACGACGAAGACGACGATTCCGCCAGTGATCATTCCCCCCACAAGTCCGAAAACGAAGAAGGCAGTACGAGAGCCGAGCAGAACAAATCCAAGAATGTTATCCGCGCTATGAGCCCGCCCAAGTCCAAAGATTCTCCCATATCACTCCTCAAGCGCTATGAAGCCACCGTCGCGGCAAGTGAGATAGACATGGATCAGAAGCAGAAACCTTCAGCCTCTCACATCATCGATCTCGAGGATGAGGATGAGGATAGTCCTATAGAGATCCTGAAAGACAGCGCGACAACTCGAGCGACCGCGGCCAAGCATCCAGTACCTCCGGTGGAAGAGGACGAAACGATATCGGATGATGAATTTCCGGAGCTTGCTCGTCAAGCAAGAGAGAAAGCCAGACACAAGCGCCTTGAGGAAGATATGGTATTGGTAACCCCGGTGTCTCCTTCGATGTCGCAGATCGACTACCAGCAGCGTTCACAACCCACAAGTCAACCCACGCCTCCACTACCACCACCAGATCCCGTACTTGACATACTCATCACTTCGAACATCTCAAATACTGAGCCTTTAATCGTGAAACGTAAACTGTCGCAACGCCTAAAAGATGTCAAATTGGCGTGGGCGGAGCGCCAGCAGTTTAGTCAAGTATTCACGGACGGTGTTTTCCTAACTTGGCGTGGGAAACGCATATTCGATCACACGACTTGCAGGAGCTTAGGCTACAAATTTAGTCCTGATGGGAGAATTATGGCTAGTAGAGACAGTATGATGGATGACGAGGGCCGTGTCCACATGCAAGTCATGACAAGGGAAATGTTTGAGGCATACAAGAAAGCAAAAGCCAACGATGTCCTAGATCGAGCGAAAGACAGAAGTCAAGGACCTATAGTAGAGGAGCAAAAACAGGAGCCGCAAATCAAAATTATCTGCAAGGCGAAAGGGTTCTCTGACTTCAAATTGATTATCAAGCCGGTACGCATACTAATTGATCTTGGCTTTACACGTAACTAATAAGCCATAGTCAACCATAATCTCCAAGATCTGCAACGCCTTCCGATCTCAGAACCAAATTGGTGCAGAGAAGGAAATTTACTTGATGTTTGATGGAGAGAAGTTATTCCCTGATGACAGGGTAGAGGACACGGAGCTCAGCGACATGGACACGCTTGACGTTTTCGTCAAATGATATTGCCCTTGTACATAACTTTGCGCAGTCGATATTAATCTTTGGGTAGCTGGCCGTCAGTCAGTGAAACTTATCTCGGAGAGGGATGTGTCCATAACAATCCCTCCCTGAGTGTTGGGACTTGATATTTATCATTAGGTTCGATTCCTATTGGCGCTGCCATAGGCGCTGGTTCAATGGTGGAGGTCTTGTCTTTTTCTCTGAGGGAACTTAACTTTCCCACAAAGAACATTGGTCAGTCCACAGTCTTCTAGGTTGCAGGACTAATTCATTGTAATATTTTCACCTATATCTCTCAAGTCTGGATTGGCAAAGAAGGCCGGGTGGTCGGCAAAGTCCCAGAAGAAGAGCTAGCGGCAGAATAGAGCCAAATGGCCGGAGTTATCAGCCAATGTCTCAAGGGTGGCCGAATCTTGGACCCCAAGCTCGTAGCCATTACTTGGGTCAGGACGCGATAAGTCGTGCAGACGTCACGCTTATCTTGAAGGCTTAATCGATAAGAATGGAAGAATGGCAGCATTCAAATGCCCCTTGCACGCCAGATCCAGCTCATCGCTTTCGAAGACTTCAAATTGGGCAAAGGGTGCTTCCCAAACAAATACGGTTAGTGAGCATCGGCAAAGAGCATTGGTGTGGTGCGAACTTGGCCGAGCGAAGTTTTCCCGCTCCGAAAACATGAGTAGAATTCACCGAATACAACTCAACGACAGTATACCGAGAGCAATTGTGTGATGTGGCAACTCTCAAAGATCCAAGTCCTGCGACCACTTGTATCAATAGCTGGTTGATTGTGTTCATCGCTCTTGTACGTCCATCAAAATTCGGATATCTTTTGATTCCATATCCTCGCAAGGCACTCGTCCCAGGGGTTTTTGCCAAGGCCAAAGTCGGCAGGACATGGTGTACTGTGACAATGCGTAATGACCTGAGACGGCATTCTATACCCCAACGAACCAATGGTAGACTAATCTCTCTGTCAATGAATCATATAACGCGGCTTCATCATTGCCATCGACTAGACTACGTTAGATTTGAAACCTTCAATGACCTTCTGGCTACATTGCAGACACCTGCACTCACAAGATGACCAGCTGAATTACTGTAGACTTCGGCTCTGACGATTGGCAAAAACCCTTCTTATGTGTTTGATCGATGATTTCCAAGCCTTTGGATAGGAAGTCGTGAGATAAGCTTCAATGTCTTTAGACTAATGCTTGAGGTCTTGGGAAAAGGGCAAGCGTATCCCGACTCGGCGCGATCTAAGGTGATGAGCTTATCTCCTTGAACGCGGATCTTCATTACGTTGCGAATACATGCAGGATAGGAGGGGACCGACCGAAAGCAATACAAATTCTGCTGTCGACTCATTGGGACTTCTTTCCTGATCTGCGTGATTCGCTAACTCATGTGTAGATGCAATTTCTGCTTCAATTCACAGGCCGGTACTTTCACTGCTTGCATTTGGCAGCATATTGCCTCGTCCTGAATATGACGTGAAATAGTTGTGAAGGTTCTCGGCGCGCTAAGATGTATAATATCACTCTCAAAGTCTCATTGATGGATGAGCAAGCTCATGAGTGGTTATCGCCATTATGTGTATTACCAGTAGAAGATTGGGTTGTGTTCGGTGTTAACAAGACCTTGTGCACCTAGAATGACAAATCTGCCAGTGTTCTTCTCCCTGAAGGTGCTCATGGGCAGGCAACAATTAGACCAGTAGTATGAATTATTTAGGCTGTGACAGCCTTAATGATCACATTAACTGCAGCCAGCTTTGGCAGAAAGTACTCTTGCAACTCCTTGACACTGCCGGCCCGAAGACATCCCCCCCCCCCCCCCCCATTGATATGAGTCTAAACTATCTATATTGGCTAACCTAGAATTATAGGTAGTTTCTATAAACCTGTCCTCAGCATATATCTAGGTGGGTTTCCATATAAAAGGGGGGGTTTTGCCAAGGAATTGCACGGGACTTGCACACGCTTAAATCACCGGCCGCCGGCTTCCGATTCATCCCACTTCTGACCCCACTGCAGCTGTTCTTTCACTTCGTTTTGACTTTCTGAAAATCATCACTCCAACCCTACCCAGAGTTACACTGTCAAGATTCGCAAAGCCGAGGTGAGCAAGTTTCCTCTCTCTGTACCTTGTCAGCAACCTCAATGGCACTGGCCTGTCAAGTTGGTCGGAGTCTTGTTTCTCTCTATATTCTCCTTCTTTCTCCCCCAATGGACGATTTGAATCAAGTGTTTCAAGCTCATTTATATCCCTCAGCTTCTATACCTGCGTCACCAAGGCTGACCTCCTCATCTCCCAGTCAGTATGGCGATCCACAAGATACATTCGAGGCAAATCTACGATTCGAGGGGGAACCCAACCTTAGAAGTCGATCTGGTCGATAGCCTGGGGCTCCACCGTTTCGCTGTCCCATCAGTGAGCTTTCCTCTCTCTCACCCCTGCCCTTCCTCTTTCTCACCTTTTCAGGGTGCTTCTACAGGACAGCATGAGGCACACGAGCTCCGCGATGGAGACAAATCCCGTTGGGGCGGCAAGGGTGTTGACACGGCTGTGTCCAATGTCAACAAGATAATCGGGCCAGCCCTTATCAAAGAAGGCATCGATGTGAAGGACCAAGCAAAAGTGGACGAATTTCTGATCGACTTGGACGGGTACGTTAATGCCCCCATTCTTGATTGGCCCCTATTCGAGTTTATCATGGGTTGTGGTGGACATCCACAAGGATTCGTCTCTCGACATGTCTGCTAGATTGATCTTATGCCTTGGCGAGGAAATGCTGACTTCAGATTTATTCAGAACCCCCAACAAGACTAAATTGGGCGCCAATGCAATTCTCGGAGTCAGCTTGGCTGTGGCTAAGGCCGGTGCCGCTGAGAAAGTACGATGCGATAACCTTGTTAGCGATTGCTCGCCGCAGACTGACCCTTTTGCAAGGGGATTCCTCTCTACGCCCACGTATCTGATCTTACTGGGACCAAGAAGCCATATGTCCTCCCGGTCCCATTCATGAATGTTGTGGTATGTTGTTCTTAGAAACGTTACTCGCTAGTCGATGCCGGACCTTATGAGGCTATTATCTTGAAAGGCAAACGCTGACTCTGAATTGGCGAGTAGAATGGTGGATCACACGCTGGTGGTCGTTTAGCTTTCCAAGAATTCATGGCATGTATGCCTGCTCTCCTGTCCAGAAGAGCAAAGCTGACTCTGGGCATGTAGATAGTCCCTATGTATTACCATCGAATTGGGCCGTACGGCACCTGAGCTTACATTTCCAGTACCGCCCCTTCCTTCAGCGAGGCCATGCGTCAAGGTAGCGAGGTCTATCAGCAACTCAAGTCGCTCGCCAAAAAGAAGTATGGCCAGTCTGCTGGTAATGTTGGCGACGAAGGTGGTGTGGCACCTGATATTCAAACCGCGGATGAAGCTTTGGATCTCATTATGGACGCCATCAGCAAAGCAGGATATGAGGGCAAAGTTAAGATCGCCATGGTTCGTATCTTTCTAGAATTCTTCTTCCTTTATTTCGGCTATATGTTAAGCTCCAAGACATATATCGCGAGCCCGGCCTCTACTTTATCCAATATGTCAATTTGCACAACTGCATCGCAAAAAAAGTGACGCTGACTAGGAGACGTGTTGCAGGACTGCGCGAGCTCAGAATTCTACAACGAGGAGGAAAAGAAATACGACTTGGATTTCAAGAATCCAGATTCCGATAAATCAAAGTGGGTAACTTACGAGCAGCTCGCCGACATATACAAGCGTTTGGTCAGCAAGTATCCCATTGTCAGCATTGAGGATCCATTCGCAGAAAACGACTGGGAAGCATGGAGCTATTTCTACAAGTCATCGGACTTCCAGATCGTTGGGTACGAGTATCAATCCCTGTCCAATTGGTCACTATACTAATACTGAATCGTTTTCTAGAGATGACTTGACTGTCACAAATCCAATATTCATCCAAAAAGCGATCGAGCTGAAGTCCTGCAACGCGTTACTCGTTAAAGTTAACCAGATTGGTACTCTTACCCAATCGATCCAGGCAGCCAAAGCTGCGTATGCCGCAGAGTGGGGCCTCATGGTTTCGCACCGTTCCGGCGAGACCGAAGATGTGACAATTGCTGATATCGCTGTGGGACTACGATGCGGACAAATTAAGACCGGTGCACCTTGTCGTTCGGAGCGTTTGGCTAAGCTGAATCAAATCCTTAGGATCGAGGAGGAGCTCAGTAAAGAGGAGCCATCGGCTGTCTATGCAGGCGAAAAGTTCCGCACTGCAGTCAACCTGTGAGGAGGGCTGGGAACGCCGCGATTGAGCAGCTCAGAAAGCGTTGTAGAGATACTCATCTCGATATTGGTGCAGCCATGTCCATAACACCAGCGTGCTAGGTAAATGTGAAACAAAACATGCCAGATGCAATTGGTTTTTAGCGTGTGCAATTTCAGTGTCATTGCCCTGCTGTAACACCCAGCCCCCAATCTCATACTGGCTGATTCTATAAGAATATAGAACTAAGTAGGCCTGAAGATAGGTATTAGTCTATAGTATCTAGTATTTTATAATCATAAAAGTTCGTCTACGTATATAGTAGATATAACTAATTCTATTAAGTATACCTAGTAAAATCCTATTACTAAGACCCTTATATAATAAAATTTTCTAGAATATTTCTTTTATAGAAAATTACGTTATATACTTATTAATTATAGGATATCTTATAAATATCCTATCCTATTAATAGGTCTTATAAATATCTTATCCTACTTAATTATCCTATCTTATACCTATCCTATACTATTATAAAGATATAGGATTAGGACCTTATTTACCTATACTATACTATAGTCTTATACTATCCCACGTGGGATATCTTATAGGATATCCTATATCTTTCTTAAATAGGCCTAGGGGCCTAAATAGAGCGTATTACGTCCTAGGCGGGCCCTAGGTAATATAGGTTCCTAGGGCGCCTAGAAGACGTCTAGGGGCTAGAGGGGCCCTGTTTCTATTTACGGACGCGTATATATAAAATATAACTAACTTTATAAGTATATCTACTATATACTAGTATTCAAGGTAGTTAAATACAGGCGTAACAGGGGTTCTATTAATTAGTATATAAATTCATTACCAAAAAAATACTAAGATGCTAACAATTTAACATGTTGGATACCACCGTAAAGCGCGGGGTCTGTGGCTGGGTATTACACCAAGCCAGTGACGCTAATTCCCCCAAAATCCCCGTTCTGTGTCCTCTTCGTATGGCACTTCGACGAATCCGTGGCGGAGGACGCGCTAGGTAGAAACGCATTTGTCCCGCACAACGCAAATCTCCTCATCTTCGACAATACCTGAGTGCGACTGAACCGCTCGGTATCCAGCTTCTGAACCGAAAGACTGCCAGCTGCAACATCCCTACAATCAATCACCAACTTCCTGTACCTCTACTCCCACAAGCATGGCTCCAGCAAACCGAAGGAGAGGTTTGTGCCCCTCTTCTATATGAGGCATTCTTGCTTCCCCATCGCATGCAGCGCCTCAAGGTTACATGTTTGCTGACACTACGCAATCTAGACTATGATTCTGAGGACGAGAGCTCCTCTGACTCATCTCCCGCTATTGCACCAGTTGCTCGGCGATCTAAATTCGATGACGAAGAAGACGACAGCGACGTGTGTATATGGAAGCATATAGTCAATGTTTGGCCGCATACTCACGCCTACTTAGGTACTCGACTCGTGGGATGCCGCTGAAGACTCCGAGGTAGAGCATCAAAAGGCCAAGAAAGCGGCCGAGGCTAAGGCCAAGTCGGACGCCGAAGCACTTGCCAACAAGAAGTCAAAAGCGCAGAGAATAGAAGAGAAGAGGATGGCTACTATGCGAAGGAAGGCTGAAGATGAGGAAGAATCGAGCAGCGAAGAAGAGGACGCAGCCACCATGCGCGCCAGACTACGCCAAAGCGAACAAGAGTCGGACCTCAAGCATGCGGAGGATATGTTAGGGGATGTCGGAATCAACAAGAATCGTTCCGCCACAAAAGCTGTCGTCGTAGCGGACCCATCCGACCCCGCGAGCGCCATAGATCTTTCCTCCCTCCCCCTCTTCAACCCGAATTCGAAGGACCAATTTCTCAAGCTCCGAGAGACCCTCACGCCCATACTCGCAGCGAACTCCAAGAAGGCCCAGTACACCCTTTTCATGCAGGAATTCACTAAGCAAATAGTCAGAGATCTTCCTAGCGGCCAGATCAAAAAGATAGCCAGCGGACTGACTACTTTGTCAAACGAGAAGATGAAGGAAGAAAAATCGGCAGAGAAAGGCGGAAAAAAGACCAAGGCTGCCAAAAGCAAGGCTACACTAGTAGCAAATCGCGATACGGGCTTTAGGGCAGACACAACAAGCTATGCAGACGCTGACGAGTAAGTATGAAGCTATCGCTCTTAGTGAGCTATTTCTAACCTACCATAGCGACGACGATTTCATGTGAACCTCAAATATTAGAACATCATATGATTGTCCCCAATGGCGAACCTCCATGCGCCATGTAACCAGATATCCCAGTGTCGGACAGTGATGGCTAGGCCTGTCACACCGGCAAGCCGCCGTAACCGTCCGCTGAGTCCGAGTGTATCAGGCCCCCAAGTCAAATACAGCACAGCATTGTCTCGCACCCCATCAAAACGTCATAGATAATGGGGAGGGAAAGTATAGGGCATGACTAGGCTGGGATGGTTGCGATCACACAAGTCATAATTGAAGCATGCAGAAATAGATTGGGTACCTGGAAGATCTTATGTCTGACAGGCTGACCGAATCACTTCAGAGATTTGGCGTTTATCCGTAGAACAGCGATTCGCCGCAGTGATGCAAAAGCATTTGGTTCTGACGTAGGAAATGCGTGACTCTTCCGATCAATGAAGCTGTGTCCAAAGTATGCTGTGCAGATTGGCAAAGGCACTTCCAAAAAGGCCGTTGATATTCCGCTGGTACGGGATACAGCAGGGATGCGGAGGCCGCGCGAAGGTGGCACCCAATTTCAATCTGCCCAAACTACCCAGTATCGCAAGCACGTCTATTTCACCATTCCATCCAATGTGGTCCGTATCTTCCCCTCGAACCCGCGCGTCACCTCTGCCTACGGCCTTGAAGCCTGTCACATTGATCCGAGCACAACGCCAAAGAACCCTGAGCGGATAACATCTCCAAGCGTTTTGACATATGCCGGCTGTCAGATCGAAGGCAGAGCTGCAGACCCAAAGAAACAAGGTCAGCGATTTCCATTCATCTCAGGATGAGAATCAATGCGCAAGGATGACCGTCTGTTTCTGCAGAATCCATAACGCTAACATATTGTGCTCCTAGCTTGCCAGTTCCTACCATGAGCTATTGGAGTATGTTGTGATCGGAGATCATCGCTAAAACCTTGCTAAAAGTAATATCATTCCTAGAGAGTTCTCGTCGAAAGATTTGCGTACAGTGGGAAATTATACACTAGGTAGACTCATAGGCAAGGGATCGTTCGGCAAGGTCTATCTTGCGTCCCACAAGCTCACCAACGGCTCCAAGGTCTGCCCTTCTATGCTATTCTCTGTGCCTTAGCCCTAACAGGCGACCAGGTGGTCCTCAAGTCGGCGAAGAAGGATGACTCCAATCTCGCCCGCGAAATCCACCATCACAGGCAATTTTTGCATCCGCACATTGCTCGTCTATATGAGATCATTGTGACAGAGAGCTTGGTTTGGTTGGTCTTGGAATATTGCCCTGGTAGGATGGCGTCCAGAAACATTCTGTTCTGGATTTCGCTAAGATACAGTCAGGCGATGAGCTGTACAACTACCTACTCCACCATGGCGCAATCCCGGTGGAGAAAGCTCAGAAGGTTTTTACTCAACTTGTCGGAGCTGTGGTTCATGTACACAATATGTCCTGTGTCCACCGGGACTTGAAGCTCGAAAACATTCTCTTGGATAAGAATGAAAACGTGAAGCTCTGCGATTTTGGATTCACCCGCGAGTACGAGGGGAAATCGGCGCATTTGCAGACCTTCTGCGGGACTATTTGCTATAGTGCGCCCGAAATGCTAAGAGGAGAAAAGTACGCAGGGGAAAAGGTTGATGTTTGGAGTCTTGGAATAATCCTTTACGCGTTACTGACTGGGGAACTACCCTTTGACGATGACGATGATATGGCTACGAAGCATAAAATTCTTTCCGGCGAACCAAACTATCCCGATACTATTCCACCAGATGCCAAGGCGCTCATCGCACTGATGCTGTCCAAGAGACCTCTGCTCAGACCTGGATTGACTGATATCCTCACGAACCCTTTTCTTGCAGAGCACGCTCCTCAACAGCAAGCGATCCTAAAGCTGACGCAACCTCTGCCATTCACCACGCAATTGGAGAAGCAAACCCTGGAGCGCATGTGCAGTGCTGGTGTCGATATCGATAACGTGATTGAGAACGTCCTCGCCCAGCGCTGTGATGCTCTAGCTGGATGGTGGGCCCTCTTGATTGAGAAGGAGGAACGAAAAGAGAGAAGGAGAGAACGAAAGCGCAAGGAGCGGGAAATGGATATTAAAAACATTCGAAGGCTGAGTGCTGCCAGTAGTCGCATGGAACGCATAGCAGCGCCTTTGCACGAAGTTGATGAAGAAAGTTTTCAATCCCTAGGTGCTGATGCATCCCGTAACAGAGGGAGGCGGGATAGGCGGAGCATACCGACTCGTGAGTTACGCGTGGAAATCGCTCCTCGAGGCCTGCTGAAAGTCCATCTAGCTCAACTCATCCTTCCAGAGCTCCCCAAACTGCCCGAAGGCACCAATTTTGAGTCGCCTAGCTCCCCTGTGGCGCCGCCCCCAATCGAGAAGGATCCTGTGCGCCCACGTTCTATCAGTTCTACCCGGCGACGGCCGCCTCTTCCTCCAAAAGAAGCGAGGCGGTCACGTGGTAGCACCCTCCAATTAGTCTCTACAAACCCCGAGCTCTTGGCTCCACCAAACGGAGTTCTGAAAAGGCGCCCAAATCGAAAGCATCAGCACGCCTTCCTCAACCAGCTCGCATCCATCAAGCATTGGTTTATGGAATCTGCGAAGAGAGCTAAATCTCCCGCGTCTAAGAGCGACTCTTCGACACTCAGGAACTCTCCACCATCGAAAAGGAGCCCATTTGAGCCTCGCCGCACACCGAATGTCGCAACTCCAAATCGACCAGCCATCACGCCCACGCGCCATATGTCTGGCGCTTCGTATCCGCGGCCTCGGATCCCAACCCCTAAGAATAGATCATCGCTATCTCCAGCACCAATAACCCCGCGATCTTCTTATCGCCACGCCGCTGGTGGTCTTCGTGGGCGGAAATCAACTTCTTCTTCCATCTCCTCCATTCGCAGCATACACCACGTTCCCACTCACTCCAAAGCCTCATCGACCTCCTCAACTTCGAATTCCGTGCACTCCTCTGTCCCATTCTCGAGGACTTCAAGGTCACCACATACCTCGGTCAAAGTACTGCCTTCTACACCTACCGTGACATCTTTCCCGTCGAATATCCGTCTTGTCAGGGGTGTCCCTAATTACAACGAGTCCGCCAATTTTGCTTCGCCTAGTGGCCTCGTATTTGCTAAGAGGAAAAAGACGCCTTTTAGGGGCCCGACTTTGAGTCTTGGTACTGGCACTAGCGGTAGCCCTAATCTTCGACCGAGGGACTCCAGCGTTGGCGGTAGCCGGAGTGCAAGCGCTGCTGGAAGAGCCAGTGGTGAAATCATTGAGGAGGAAGACGAAGATGAGATTGAAGAGGTGGATGTATTCAGCCCTGTCGCACCTGGGGCAGAGGAGACGATTTGGGAGGGCGGTAAAGAAGATGCCGAAGCGGATGGCTGGGTACGCAGAAGACACGAATAAAACGAAAGCTTTGAGATTCCATATATATGCACACACACACCTGTTCAATATTGGAATTAGCGTTTGGGGTTGCCTTGGGCGTAATGTCGGTTAGCGCTGGTATATTAGAGCTTGTATGGTCATAAATCTTTGAATCTTGGGTAAAAACGACTAACTATTGGTCATAAGAATCAGACGAATAAAGTCCTATCATGTTACTCTTTCGTAGCAAAACGTTACGCTGAGCAAGGGACTAAGCTTGAGATCCTCGACTAGAAGCACATTTTTGTACATAATTCAATTAGAAGTTATGTCGTGCGGTGCCAGCTAGAGCATGATCTGACTTAGTAGCCACCAGAAGCCACCTGCGGTCTCTGTTCATCAAATGGTAATCCATTCATGCTCAGATAGATTGACCACAGACGGTCTAGAGCTTTGGTTAGCACCATAAGCTTAGCAAGCCAAGCCTTCTTCATCGTTTAGATCTGGGCTTTGAAAGAGGTCAGCATCGATATCGCCTTCCTGCACAATAGTATCCTGCGCATTTGGTACTCCAATCAGAGCAACTCCTTTGGGCACTGCCACATCCGTCACGTTGAAACATCCAAAAGCCGTCACTTTGACCAGCTCCGGGCAGCTCCTGAACATGCCAGCCACAATCGCGGTATCAATCTTGGTCAGAAAAGAGATGTTGATGTCCTTCAGGAATGGATATATATGCATGCCATCGAAGATTTTAGAGAAGCTCTCATAATCAATATGACGACAAGAGCTGATGTCTAAGCGCTCAAGCCGATAACCAGAATGGTCCATCAGCGCTTCGAACCCAGCAGAAGCGAGGCCGACAGGCTCCTCGGGGCCATCGGGTGCCGAATAGTCGATCGATCGATTGCTTGACATGTCGATGAAAATGAGCGGCGTATTCGACCATTCCGTGAAAAGGGCTACAAATCCAGCGTCGGTACAATAGTCGTTCTCTGTAAATCGGAGCTTGCTGAGCTGCGCACATGACGTGTGGATCTTGGAGAGAACATCGTCATCGGCATCGTTGAAGTTTTCAAGAGACAGAGTTCGAAGGCCAGAACCAACTGAGGAGATGAGCTTGGCTAGAGGGCCAGGCGATGTAGTAGTTGGAAAGCGTAGGGACAGGTGCTCTAGTTGCTTCAGCTCGCTGATGGCGCCCAGCGCTGTATCTCCGAGGCGGAAACACTTCTTCAATTTGAGACGCTTGAGCCTAGGACAATACCGGACTAGACTCATGAAGGCCTCATCATCCATAGAGTAGTCCAGCCATGATAATTTCAATGACTCCAGTCGAGGTCCACATTGTTCGAAGAATTCGATCCATTTTCCGTTGGTCACCAAGTTCGCAGCCTCAAGTTGAAGAGTTCGGATGGGGACATTACGCTCAATGATGTAGTCAATAACTTCGTCCTTGAACTGGCCGGCGTTGCGAAGATTAATGTTTTGTACCCTCGGAACTACGGAGAATAATCTAATATAATCCTCGGTTTCAAGCTCTATAGATGCATCAGTCAGGGTAGCTAGTGAGTGTTTGTTGCAACTCACTGCCACATTCGTAGATGTCTATGGTTTCAAGGTTAGAGCGGAGAAAAAGGTCTAAAGTCCTGGAAGTGATCACACGTCTTCTCGAGAGTATCTGGCTCAAACGGTTATATAGCAACTGTGGTAGATCACCAAACTCATCCACATCGTGAATGTTGTTTGCAACTTCCTACATAATGTCAGGCTCGATAGTTTAATGGGCAAATGTAAGTGAGCACACCTTAATGCAAAGCTCCTGTAGCGACTTGGAACCAATCTGTACAATGCCATCCAGGAGATTGCTTTGAACCTGCCGGCGCTTTTCCCGACTCACAGTTTGCTTCTTCGGCTTCTGGTCCCTCTTTTTCTGAGCTTCCTGCTCCTTGGAGCATTTTGTGCAGAGCAGTCCACCACCAGGACCAGTCTTGCTGTACGCTGTAACGGTGAATCGCTTCTCACAATTGGCGCAATTTTCGAGTTGACCGGGGAGTGGTTTCTTTTTCGCATACATGCCCCATGCAATACCGTCGTCCTCATCGTCGGAATCACCTCCCATGGACTTCTTCTGACGTTTGCAATCTTTGCTCTCCTTGATCTTAGCAAGAGTTTGCTCCTCTTGTCGCTTTCTCTTCTTCCTTCGAGTGGCAGTCTCTACACGTGTCTCTTCCTCTTCTTCTAGTTGAAGCTGCCCGCCATTTGCATTTGCTTCCTGTTCCTCCTGCTGTCGAGCTTCTCTCTGACGACGCTCGTAGTCAGCGCTGATCTGAGCCGCGGAGATATTGTTGGAAGCCAGGAAATCAGTAAGGGCTGACTGAGGACCTCTGATGCGATTGTTGGCTGTTCTCCGTCCGGACCTGACAACATTTAACACAGCCTTCACTTGGTCACAGTAGAACATACATATTGCTGGCCACGCGTGTAGGCTGCCCTTAGGGTCGTGTAAGGAAATTAGAAGGTTCACACTCTCCAATCTAATTTCTGACCTAAGAGTCTTGAACAATAGGCGATTGCACCTCTCTGATTTTTCAACAACGGCGGGATGGGGGGTGGTGTTAGATAATGGTGATGCAAATGGTTGCTCACTGCTGGGCGATTGACCACGGAAAGGGTCGCGCTAATCGCGAGATCAGTCAGCACTTTTAGATCGCGACTTTGCACACGCGTGGGTGGCAAAAGATCCCGAGATCTCTTCCGCTCGATCTGTATCTTCCCAGAACACCTCACGCTCCACTCTCACCTTGCGATTGGAGAGGGTCACCTCCACTCGCTGTGTATCACCTACAGCCACGCCCGGTATCGCACGTGCTGCCACTTCGTCTCTAGTCATGGCTAGGAAATCCCTAGCAGCAAAGGCTACTGCTCTCGATCCATTCATTATTGGTGAGTCCCATCATTGTATACACTGCCTTCAATAGCTACTGATCTAGCCATTTCAGCGTCTCAGGACGAGCCCACATCTACTCGTCGACCTACCAGCGCCGGTAAGCCTTCTAGAAATAGGAGGTCTAACGTCTACAACCATGAAGAGATAGATGTCGATGTGGATATAACAATACCAACTGTGAAAGAACGCACTACGAAAGCCCCTCAGCAGGTATTCAAGAACGTTGTAGTCCCCATCAATAGCCGTTCGTCTTTAGGATCCTCGCTTTCAAGCGTTCGCGATCTGTCGAGCGAGTATGATACACCTGCAACTAGTGTTGCCGGGACCCCTGCGGAATCTTTGGTCAGAGAAGAGCTAGCGAGTCGGCGTCTCGGTAAGCTCAGTAAAAGCAGTATATCAAGTGGCCTATCCTACAAGTCGCCGAAGGGAAAACGAAAGCGCCCCGAGAAGGACGAGCTCATACAGACTGATGCACTTTTGACTCAAGCCTCGCCCAAAGAGGAGTATGAGGAGAGGGGCTCAAAACAGTCCACTTCAAGGAAACGCAGAAATGGTCGCATTGAGGACTCTGGGGATGACGACCCCTTTTCTAGTCCAACGGTAGAGCTCTCCACTACACCAGCTATTTCCGGAATTCAGATATCCAAGTCAAACAGTCAAGAACTTACCTTTTCTCGGACTCCCCTAGAGGAAGCCAGTGAAGAAGACATTGACGACTTATTCACAGCCGATATAGCCAAACCAAAGAAGGTCAAGACAGCTCAGCGTACGACACTGCCATCTCGAGCTGCTCGTAATGGTGCGAAGAAGTCAATGAATGACGAGAGTTTACATCAGATCCTGGACAGCGAAGACTCTAGTTTATCTGAAGATATCTCTAATGTCTCTTTATTCGCCTCTGATCTAGATACAGGTGCTTTCGAAGAATCTGGAGACTCTGACACCGATGTTGACGATACCTTTGAGAAATCGAATGACCCTACCAGATCAGGCTCGGCCATCGCTACTGCTTCGTTGAATCCACTTACGGCACAGGCTAGCGTGCCTCAACGTAGGAGAGCCCGAGCAACTCGGGATGCTAATCCCAACCGTTCTAGGCGTCGCTATGGAGGAATGGAGGATAGGGTATGCTACGCGTATCTGCCTGCGGACTACACTATAGAGACTAATCGCTCCTAGGCAGCTAGAGAGCGTGTGAAGCTTGAGACAGCCCACCCAGAAGTCAAGACTATGTGGGAGACATTGAAAAACATTCCCCGAATCATTCCCGCTCAAGCTTTGCAGCCCGACACGATCACTCGGAAGCTCAAATCGTTCCAGCTTGAGGGACTGGACTGGATGGTGAAGCAGGAGCAGTCCCAATGGAAAGGAGGTTTATTGGGTGACGAAATGGGGATGGGAAAGACGATCCAAGCTGTTTCTTTGATTATGAGCGATTATCCTGCAAACGAGCCCACCTTGGTTGTGGTTCCGCCGGTGGCATTGATACAATGGCAAAACGAGATTACCGAGTATACGGACGGTAAACTCAAAGTCCTCGTCTACCATAATACGAATCCCAAGGTCAAAAACCTGAGCATGAAAGACCTTAGGGGTTTCGATATCATTATGATTTCCTACTCGGGATTAGAATCGATCTATCGTAAGGAGTCCAAGGGCTGGAAGCGCGACGATGGCTTGGTCAAAGAGAACAGCAAGATTCATGCCATCAAGTACCACCGACTCATCTTGGACGAAGCACACAACATCAAGCAACGAACCACAGGAGGTAAGACAATTCCTTGACACGTTTGTTATTCGATTGCTGACCTCGATGACAGTTGCTAAGGCTTGCTTTGCCCTTCAGGCCGATTACAAGTGGTGCCTCTCCGGAACACCTGTTCAGAATCGCATTGGGGAATTCTTCTCTCTACTTCGCTTTCTGCACATCAAGCCCTTTGCATGCTACTTCTGCAAGAAGTGCAGCTGTGCCGAGCTTCATTGGCAACAGGACGAAGGTAAGAAGTGCACGAGCTGTAATCATACTGGCTTTGACCACGTCTCAATCTTCAATCAAGAGCTGCTTAATCCAATTACACAGGGGGCAGACCCTGAGCTCCGTCGGCTTGCACTCCAGAATCTGCGTCTTGTAACGGATCGGATTATGTTGCGGCGTGTGAAGCGTGATCATACTGCTTCCATGGAGCTTCCACCCAAGGAGGTGATCATTCATAATGAATTCTTTGGCGAGATTGAACGAGATTTCTCTTCAAGCATCATGTCCAATACTACCCGCAAATTCGATACGTATGTTAGCACTGGGGTCATGCTTAATAATTACGCCAACATCTTCGGTCTCATTATGCAGATGCGTCAAGGTACGTAACCATCTCGTTATGTGAATCATGGTTTGAACTGACTTAAGAACAGTCGCCAATCATCCGGATCTTATTCTCAAGAAACATGCACAAGGCGGACAGAACGTCTTGGTCTGCAGCATTTGCGACGAAACAGCTGAAGAGCCCATCCGTTCCCGCTGTCATCATGAGTTCTGCCGCAAATGTGCGAAAGATTATGTTCGGTCTTTCGAGAACGAGACTCCGGACTGCCCCCGTTGCCATATCCCTCTTACTATCGATTTCGACCAGCCTGACATTGAACAAGACGAAGACAATGTCAAGAAGAGCTCCATCATCAATCGAATCAAAATGGAGAACTGGACTTCATCTACAAAGATTGAGATGTTGGTGTATGATCTCTACAAGCTGAGGAGCCAAAAGCAAACTCACAAATCGATCGTCTTTTCACAATTTACTTCGATGCTGCAGCTTGTAGAGTGGCGTCTTCGCCGAGCAGGTTTCAATACTGTCATGCTGGATGGCAGCATGAGTCCAGCTCAACGTCAAAGGTCGATTGAGTATTTCATGAACAATACGGATGTGGAAGTGTTCCTAGTGTCTCTGAAAGCGGGAGGTGTGGCGTTGAATCTAACGGAGGCCTCGAGGGTTTTTATCATTGACCCGTGAGTACTGTAACTTCTTTTAGTGATGTTCTCATGGTTGCGTGGACATCTTGCCTGACTGACAATGATCCAGGTGGTGGAATCCGGCTGCTGAATGGCAGTCCGCCGATCGTTGCCATCGTATTGGCCAGAAGCGTCCATGCGTCATTACAAGGCTCTGTATCGAAGACTCCGTCGAGTCACGCATGGTCATGTTGCAGGAGAAGAAGGCCAACATGATCAATGGAACTATCAACAATGATGATGTTGCCATGGAGAAGCTTACTCCGGAGGATATGCAATTCCTTTTTCGTGGGGGCTGATCACATTGTCTCCCCTTTCCAACTGCCTGCACCAATACTCAGTATGAAAAGCTTCATACAGGGCAGATTCGGGAAGCTGGCTGTTAGAACTCCGAGTGACAATCGTCTGGCACACCGTGCTCAATCGACTTACACAGACATGTTCAGTGGCCATGGCACTAGCCTATAATGAGCTATAACAGGTGACACACGGTCTGACTCTTTGCGAGGTCCTAAAGTGTGGCTTGGGGTTCACATGGTTTGATGAGGCTTTCGATGGACGCATTAAGCTTTGCGTAGCCAATTACATTGCATCAATCTTCAATTTGATCCATGCAGAAAGTAGAGCTTGGGTTCGATATTGAAACGTAAAACCCCTAGCCCATAGAACTATTCGGAGTTTACAAATTGCTGCCTCCCTCGCTAATGTAATTCACGCTACTCCTTGCCATACCTATTCCTCTCTGCGCCCACTATCGATGCGTCCTGCGTGCTGAGAGCCACAATGGCTCCCGTCTCGTCCAGAATGGTGACTTCAATATGCACGCGTCCATTCCGAATCCTTTCAGCCCCCACCCGCGAAAAGAGCTATTCTACGCCTCCTGGTGGAAGAGTCTTCTTGATGTCCAGATTCAGGGCGAATGTGGGGTACCAAATGGTGGCCCATTGAGACCGCTCTGGACCATGCCTCCTCTGTTTCCGGTTCGGAGCATCTGATTTGCCTGGTCCATCATCAGACTCTGTTTGCAATCCCCTCATCTCTCTCTCCAGGTCTTCGTGACTGTTGGCTGATTCCATCATCTGAGGGAAAGTATCCACAAGATCTCCCAGATACTCTTGAGTGATAACTCCCCTGTGTTCTCGAAGCATAGCCATTGATCTAACAGTGCCTGACCCATCTGGTCATTGCGAGGTAGGTACGTCTTCGCATAACGCCTTGCTTTACGAGGATTGGGAGATGTAGGGATAGTACTTTCAAGGCTGCTCTTTCGGAGGACCGTACTGGTCTGGTATGTAGGTACGTATTCAGTGTGCTGAACAGTCGTTCGTGATGGAGGTTTAAATAGAGGTTCTTGGTGTTGTTTTTGTTGTTGATTCGAGGGCGCTCAGCAGCCAGGACCTGTAGTGACGTGTGGTGACACTACCGTCGTTAAAGATCAGTGAGTTAGTAGTCAGAGTCATTGCTTAGCTATCTAATATGGATGGAACCTTTGATTGCGGGATGTACATATTGGGTAATACTACCGTTACAACCCCTTTGCCTATAAATACAGGCTACCCCTCCGCGTACACCCTATCCTTGTCCGCGTACACCCCGTCCCTGTAGGCTCCTTCCTTGTAGGCGTACACCCGTCTATGATAGGCTTAAGCGACTTCTATGTTAGGCTTAGTGGCCTGTTAGAGGGGTAAACTTCCGGGTACGACTCCCCCTGAAGGGGGCCCCCGGGCGCAGCCCCAGCGTGATCCCCCGGAAGGCAGGCCCGGGCGCAACCCCAACGCTGTCCCTGGGAGCCCCCGGGGCGCAACCCCAACGTTGCCCCCCGGAAGACCCGGGTGCAACCCTAACGCTATCCCTGGGAGCCCCCAGGGCGCAACCCTAATGTTACCCCTAGGAAGTACCCCTAGGCGCGGTTCTAATATTACCCTCTAAGGTATTAATACTACTACCCCGTAGGCGGGCTACTAAGCCTAATATAGGTATCGCTAAGCCTAATATAGACGGATATACGTATATAAGGACGGGGGGTATACGCCTATAGGAATAGGGTATACGCGGACAAGGATAGGATATACGTAGAGGGATAGCCTAAATATATCCTTCTTTTACCTATACTTACATCCCCCCTAATAGGATTTAGCGTAGTACTAGCTAAGTAATATCCTAGGTATATATATTATAATATTTCTAATCTATAAACTTATCTTCTATCTAATTATATCCTATCTATTATATCTTTTAACCTAGTACTACTACTAGATAGTCTTATAAATACCTCTTTAAAGGGCTTAAAAGCTTAAATTAAAATATATATAAAAGAGTATAACTATATTATTAAAATTTAAAGGACTATCTTAGATAAGTAGGAAGAGATATAAAAATCTTAGTCCTTTTATAATTATAAGAATAAAGATAGACTAATTATTAAGTTAAATTTCAATTCTAACTTTTAGAATTAACTAAATACTTAGTACTTATTTATAGTATTAACTTAAATACTTACTACTTACTTTAAGTATTAACTTAAAAACCTCTTAATTTCTTAATAAGTTAAGTTAACTTAAATTAAATTACTAAGATACTAAATATTAATAAGAGTTAAAAAAAGCCTTAAGAATAGTAAAATTTCAATCTATTTTTAGAAAAAAACTTAGTCTTAAATTTTTATTATTATTGGTTTTTTCCTATTCTAAAGAAATATATTACCTTTTTATATTATCTAGAAAAAGTACGAAAAAATTATTATTATTATTATTAGATATAGTATTAAAGATAGTAATACTAATATTAAAAATAGTACTAATATTAATAATATTAAAACTAATCTTAATTAGCTTATCCTTTAAAGTAAGACTCTCTATTAACTTATTAAACCTTGTATTACTATTATTAGTAGATTCTATACTATTTTCTATATCTCTTATCTTTATATTACCTTGATTTTCTAAGCTAATACTAGTACTAGCGCTAGAATTAGTACTATTACTTAAACTAGTACTAGAATTAGTACTAGTACTAGAATTAATACTAGTACTAGTATTAGATAATTAGTACTAGAATCCTAGGATTCCTTAGCCTTTAAAAGTTATTTAAGCTCCTTATTTATATCTATATATTATTAAGCCTAGGTATTAGGTATAGTATTATTTAGAGGTATATAGTTAATTATTCTATTTATCTATAAGATAGAAAGCCTATTAAGGTTCCTTACTAAGCTAAATCCTTAATAAGGCTTAGTAAAGTAAGCGTAATCCGTAATAACTATTATAAGTAAAAGAAGATATTAATATCCTTATTAATAAATAGTAATAGTAAGTTTTACCTTAAGTATTAATTAAGTAGAGAGGTTAGTAAGATTTATTGTTATAATTAATATCTACTTAAACTCCTTTTATATACTTAGTCCTTTACCTTCTTATAATTATTTATTAAATTTATAATATTTCCTAACTCCTTAATATTTATTTATTAATTATATTAAGCTTTATAACCTTTCTACCTTATAAGGTATTTTATAATAAGGTTATATTCCTTTTAAATAAAGTATTTATTAAGTATCTTATTAAATTTATAAGACTTAAACTTATTAATATTACCTTTTAAATATATCAATAAGGGCTCTTTAGGTTATAAATAATAATAAGGATTAAGCCTTAATAATAATAACTCTAATTAAGTTATTATAAAGATATTATATATTTATTAATATTGTAAGATATTAAGGTAATAGGTAAGATATCTAATTTACTTAAGGACCTTAAAGGATTTAATAAATTATTAAATATATTTCTTGTTTATTAAGATTATAATAGTTATATTATAATTATAATATAAATTTTATTTTATTTTATTATTAATTTAAAAGTATTAGGGCTAATAAAATTTATTATAATAAAATTTAAAGTTTATTTACTTAAAGGTAATAGTA
>JAABUK010003231.1_pt1 | contig 27845 bp, 35 predicted proteins | sample 5559141 | NCBI WGS metagenome assembly JAABUK01 (sample SAMN10711869, study PRJNA513367) | rock metagenome | isolation source: Antarctica rocks | place: Antarctica: Victoria Land, Pudding Butte nord | collected 2016-01-03
CGAGCCGGGTCCGCCGACACAGCGTGATCGCCATCTGGCGATGATCGCGGAACACGGCCGCCTGGCCTGGCAGGCCACGACCGGTTACGGCCAACGATCCTTAGTGGAAACGACAATGGGTCGTTACAAGGCGCTGATCGGACCGCGTCTGCGAGCCCGTGGCTTCGCGGCCCAGCAGACTGAGGCTGCCGTCGGCGTGGCGGTGCTGAACCGGATGTTGGCCACCGGACGCCCGGATTCCGTCCGGCGCCAGCCGGTCATCGCATAGCAGCTTGGGATTTGGGGCCATCTCGCCCTGGATCTGTCGAGTGCACCAACGCCAAGCGGAGTGCTTCGTCCTGGCGCCCGATCGCCTCGCCCAGCTCCTGCAGACGGGCGACCAGCCGGTCCGGATCGAAGTCCGGGGCAGGGGCGGGGCCTCCGGCCTCCACGGCGCGGATCGCTGCCAGGAACGCCGCGTGGGTGCCGTAGCCGGCCGCGACAGCTTCGGCGATGTGCTGCGCATCGGCGCCTGGCAGCACCTTGCCGATCAGCGCACGCATGCTGTCCTGGTGGTCGGCATCGAAGGGTGTGCTGGACATGGCGGACCATCCTTTCGCTGGGGCAAGCGACCCCCGACGGCTTGCCAGCCATTGGTGCAGGATGGCTGGCAAGCCGCGGGCGAAGCACCCCCCGCACGCCCCGTCCGGCGCAAAGGGCCAAGGGCGGTCGGCAGAAGGCTAAAAGCCGCGGGTTGGGGCTGCAACGGGTTTGCATGCCGCGCACGCAGGCGTGCATGGCGCGCGTTGTTTCACCCCGGCCAGAAACAGCCTCCCAGCGGGCACTGTTCGTGCAGCGGCGTGCAAGTCAGCGTCATCTGAGCGCCCTGCCCGGATGTGTCCCAAGACGGTGCGGGTCGCACTGTGCAGGCGATGCCGGATGTCCGCATCACGATGGCAGCAGCCCCATCGCCGTGCCTGCGAGGCCGGCCGCGGCGCGCAGGTCAGCGTCATTCGAGCGTCCCGCCCGGTCGGCCAGTGCGATCCAGAGCGTCCGGATCGTCACCGGCGTGCCGCCAGTGCGAAGCGCCGCTTCGGCGCGATCAAGCAGGGCCAGCACCCGGAGCTCGGCTTCAGCTTCCGTGAGATAACGCCTACGCCAAATTGCACGCGCCTCCTCGGGCATCTCGTCCAAGGCTTGGCGGGGCGAGCGGTCGTAGGGCGGATGGCCGTCGATTGCAGTGCCATTCGCCACGAACCGGAGATCGGACATACTGATCAGATCAACGCAGGACGCATTCGATCTGCGCGCCGTCTATGGAGGGATGGGGATCCAGCTTTATCCGGTCTTTGAGCGCGCTGCAGAACTGGCGCGAAAGGTGCGAAACCGTCTCGACCTTCCCGGACGGGTAACGGGTGACCAGGGTCCAGTCGTCGATCGGCGCCTTTTGCATCGCGGTGAGCGCGATGACCGAAGCGGCGAGGTCGGACATTCGTAAACGGTTCATTGGTGACTCCATGAGCTGGAAACCTTGATCCGTGCCGCCCGACTCAACCCATCCGACGTGCCAGGCGCACACGGGAGCATGTTCGCCGATGGCGGCGCAAACGCGAACGCGGTCGCCTGCCGTTCCCCGATCTTGGCTCGCTCCGCAGCGCCAGGGCACCGCCGCCCACCCTTCTATTTGCGCAAGCCTTTCGCGCGGCGTGCCGGCAGTTTCACCACCTCAGGCTCAACGCCCGCTGCCCGCTTCGACCAGGCTTTCTTGACGATGGCGGACCGGCGTGCGGAGTGGTTGGGCGCGGCCGTCGGGTAGTCATGTGGCAAGTTCCACTTCGCCCGATACTGGTCCGGCGTTATGCCGAAGGCAGTCTTGAGATAGCGCGTGACCACCGTCATCTTCTTCCCGTTTTCCAAGCAGACGATGAAGTTTGGGAACACCGATTTCTTGACCGGCACAGCCAGGATTGGGGAGCGTGCCGGCTTGGGTTCCGCTTGGCCGGCGGTTGCCAGCGACCGATACACGCCCTCGATCAGCAACGGCAGCTCGCCAGAGGCAACCTGGTTGTGAGACACGTGGGCGGACACGAGCCTTGCCGCCAGCTCTAGGACGTCCACAGCGGTTCTGTCAGACATGCGCTCGGTCCTGTGAAGAATGTTGCTGCCGATACCGGCACTGCGCAGCGGCGGCAACCGGATCGGCGGCGCCCGTTGTGCGCCGGCGTTGTCGCCTGGTGCCGTTTGCGCCATCGCCGGCGATGCTTCGCCCATGAAAGAGATGCGACGGCTACCTTTCCAGGACGATGCACCCGACATGGCGATCCGACGACGGTTCGTCCGTGCCGCGCCGCATCTTCGCATCTCATTCGGCAATCACATGACCCGGGGCACATCGTCAACCGCATGATGAAGGAGCTGCGCAAGTTCGGGGTCGGCATGGTGCTGGCCGGGCAAAGCTTCGAGCACTTCAGCGACGACCTGCAGATGTCCGCATCCGTCAAGCTCGTGCTCGGCTGCCCCGAAAGGTTCCTTGAACCGACCCGGCGTCGGCTGCGGCTGCGAACCGTTGAGCAGGACGGGCGCAAGAGCAATCCCTTGAGCACCATACGCCCCCGGCAAACGGCGTTTGCCGCCGTCGCGATGCCCGGGGAAAACCGGCCCATTGCCGAGATTCCGCCTCGTGGGTGACGCATGAACCATCATCGCGGGACGAACCCGGTCCCCCAGTGTCGCGCGGCGGCGAGTGCCGCCATGGCGCTGCGGCTGTCGCCGCGGTTCCTGGCCTGACGGAGGCGCCCTATGCTGTCGGTTGTCGACAAGAAGGGCAGGGTGGTCGGCCGGCTCGGTCCGGACGACGAGGCCGCCATGCTGGCGGCGTTCGCGTATTCCGGTGCCACCGCCGAAGCGCGCACGCGCCGTGCGGACGTCGTCCGCACGGCGCAGCAGCGGGACTGCTGGTTCCACTGCGATTTCCTTGGGCCAGGAGGGCCGGCGCCTGTGCTGGTCCCGGTCACGGAAACGCACATCCAGCGCAGCCCGCACCATCCGCCGCACGCGGACGGCTGCCCGTTCGAGATGAACGCGGCCGAGCGCGAAGGCTATGCCGCAAGCCTGCGCGAGCTGGAGCGGGGTGAATGCTTTCAGCTCGCGCGGGCGATCGGGCAGCCCGGGGTGGCGCTGGCCCGAGATACAGGTGGGGAACAGAGAGCGGACGATGGCAAGGACGAGGACGGGGAGGAAGCCGGCCGCGGCCTCCGCACGGCCCACCGTCAACGGAGCAAGCTGTCGCAGCTGTTGTTCAAGTTGTTGTCCGACACCCGGCTGCACCAGGTCGGCCGCGGGCCGCGGGGCCTCGCGGACCAGCAAGCGGCCATCTACAAGGCGGCGCGCGCCATCTCGCTCGGCGGCGACCTGATGTTGTCGGACGTGCTCTACACCGACGCCGGCCAGCTCGACGGCCTCATCAGCCAGGTCCGGTTCCGGGCGCGCTGGCCGAAGGGGCGCCGCCCGCACGGGGTGCTGGTATTCATCGCTGCGCGCATCGAGGCCGACGTGATCGTCGCGGTGTCCGGCACCCGGCTCACGGTCGAGGGGCCGATCGACGTGTTCGGGCCCGGCCAGGGCGAGAACCGCACCGGCCCGTTCGTGGTGGCCGTGCTGGTCGCGTCGCCGGACGGGCGCGCGCCGCTCGTGCCGCTCAAGGCCTACGCGCACCCCTGCTGGACGGACACGGACATGCTCCCGCTCGACAGCAAGAACGAGCGCCGGTCGTTGGACATCCTGATCCGTTTCGCCGGCTGGATGGGCAAGCAGGGCTACACCGTCGAGATCACCAAGCCGCTGCACGACCGGAGTCGATACTACATGGGCGGCGAGGACGCGGACCAGGTGGTCAAGCCGGACTTCGAGGGCAGGGTGTTCACCGCCGACGGCAGGTTCGCACGGTCGTATGTTGTCGAGGTGATGGGGCTCAGCCACGCCCTTTACCGGGCGAAGAAGCAGCGCTTGAAGACGATCCTGACCCGCAAGCCTGGGCGCTACCTGGAGCACCAGGCGCATGACGGCATCGATCCAGACGACGGCGACCGCCGGTTCCGCAAGGACCTGTACAGCTTCGGTCAAGGCATCATCGACAGGCTGCCCCCTAAACCCGCGCCGATCCCGACGCCCGCGGTGGTCCTGCTCCCGCCAGTCCCGCTGCCAGCCCCGGCCCGGCCGCTACCGCCCGTCCCGGTCCTGCTACGCCCTGCCGTCTCGCCGGCACCGGCCGAAGTTTCGCAACGGCTGTTCGAAACACTGATGCCACAGGTGATCGCCGCTTCGGTCGCGCCGGCGGCGGCTGTCTCGAACCGGCCGCGGGAAGGAAACAGCAAGCTGAAGCGGCTAGCGCGCGGCGTTCTGACGATGCTGGGCGTCAAACAACAGGGGTAGCGCAACAGCCGGCGTCCACGGCGCGACGGCCGCTGCCAAGCGTCAGCTGTTCAGCGCGTCCTTGACGGCCTTGGCAGGGGAGAACGCCAGCTTGCGGCTTGGCGCGAAGGTCATGGCCTCGCCGGTGGCCGGGTTGCGCCCTTCGCGCTCCGGCCGGTCCTGGACCTTGAACTTGCCAAAGCCGGGCAGCGCGACCTCGGCGCCGCCCTTGGCGGCGTCGACGACCGCCTTCAGCGTCGCCTCGATCACCTTGCGCGCTTGCCCTTTGTCCAGGTTCTGCTTGGCCGCGATCTGATCGGCGAGTTGAGCAATGTTCATGATGCCAGCTCCTGCGACTCGTTGCTGTTTCGGATGCTGGCACACAACCGGGCGCTGGCCAACCCAACGATCGCCGGCTGCGCCCGTGAGCTGAGGTCCTATCCAACCAAGCTCGGGCTTCGGCCGCCCCTTCCTGATCCCGACACCGTTCGCGCGCCCGTTCGCGCCTTCGCATCTCCGTTCGCGCCGTGGCGGGGGAGGACGAGGGGAGACCGAAAGAGGGGACACCGAAATGGACCTACCGCTGTCGCAGGCGGCGCCGCAAGGGTGCGTCGCGCTGACGCGCTCCCGTGCTGCGCACGCCCTTGCCCCGCCTCCTGCGCCCGCGGGTGCCCGGAGGGGATCAGGACGGAATGGAGGGGGGAGAGCGGGCGCAGCGACGTCCGGCCCCGGTTCCGTCCTGCCACTCCGGGCAGGAGCACGGCGATGAGCGGACACGATGAGGAACGAGACCAGCTGCGGGCGGGCGTGAGCTGCGCCGTGCTGCTGGAGCGGCTGCAGCCGGGCTGGCTGCTCGACAAGGAGGAAAGCACGCCGAAGTGCCTGAAGTATCGCCGCGGCGCGGGCGAGGTGCTGATCGTCAACCATGGCGGCCGTGGCTGGTGGGACCCGATGGGCGAGGCCAAGGGCGACGTGTTCAGCCTGGCCCAGCATCTCGACCCCGGCCTGAACTTCGGCCAGGTGCGCAAGCTGCTGCGCGGCATGGTAGGCGTGCGGCCGTCCGGCCCCGCCCTGGACCGCAAGCGCAAGCAGCGCGATGCCCCTGCTATTCCGGTCGCCCAGCGCTGGGCGCAGCGCAAGCGCCTCAGCCGGGGCTCGGTCACTTGGGGCTACCTCACCGGCGAGCGCGCCATCCCCGCGGGCGTGCTGGTGGCGGCGGACCTGTTCGACGCCGTGCGCGAGGGGCCCTACGGGAGCGGCTGGTTCGCCCATCGCGACCACGCGGGCGTGCTGACCGGCATCGAGACGCGCGGCTCGGACTGGCGCGGCTTTTCCGAAGGCTCGGACAAGAGCCTGTTCCGGCTGCCGGGCGGCACGGGCGCGCTGACCCGGCTCGCGGTCTGCGAGGCGCCGATCGACGCGCTGAGCCTGGCGGCGCTGGACGGCTTGCGGGCCGACACGCTCTACGTCGCGACCACGGGCGGCATGGGGCCGCTGACGCTTGCCTGCCTCGGCGCGCTGCTGCAGGGCCTCGCCGCCCAGCCTGCAGGCGTGCTGGTCGCGGCGACCGACGCGGACAAGCCGGGCGAGCGCTATGCCGAGCGCCTGGCGGCGATGGCGGAAGCAGCTGGCGTGCGCTCGGAGCGCCTCGTGCCGACGAACGGCCAGAACGATTGGAACGACGTATTGGTGCAAGGGAGGAAAGCATGAGGCCCGATCGCGCCTGGGTACGGCTCAGCTCCGGCCGGCGGCTCGACCTTATAAACCCGCAAGCCGACCAGTGGGACGATAGGGATCTTGCGGTCGCTTTGTCACGCACCTACCGCTGGGGCGGCCACTCGACGTTCGACGCACCTTTGACGGTTGCACAGCATAGCTTGCTGGTTTTGACACTGCGTCAGCAGATGCAGCCGCACCAGCCATTGAGCCCCGGTGAGGCCCTGCGTGAGTTACTGCATGACGCAGAGGAGTTCATCGGCTTCGACCCGATAGCGCCATTGAAGCCGCATCTCGGGGCCGAGTTTCATGCGCTGACGAGCCGGCTTCGTGCTGCAATTGCCGTGCGCTATGCCTTGCCCGACTGGCGCATGGACGACTACATACTGCACAAGCGGGCGGACCGTCTCGCGGCCGCCTCGGAGGCGGTCCACGTGGCAGGTTGGCGCCACGATGAGCTGCATGAAACGCTCAACATCCAGCTCACGCCGTTGCGGCACGACCCGCTGCCGCTGGTTGACGGCCTGCAGCCCTGGGAGCCATGGCCGGCGCGGCACGCGGCTGCCCTGTTCCTGGGCAAGCTGCGCGAGCTCGACGGCGCGGCCTATGTCGCGGCGCCGGCCGACCTGACGGGAGCGATCGAGCATGAGGCGACGCTGGCCCGGCTCGGCAATGCCTTCTCCCGGCTGCCCCCTCGCTTGCGGACGCGCTGCGCTCGCCCACTCACCGGCAACAGCCTCACCGACACGTTCGTCTTCGTCGAGGCGGACGACGTCTCGCAGCAACACCTGGAAGGCGTGATCGTCGACGGCGAGCGTGACGAGCAGGGCCAGTGGATGCTGGACGGCAGATTTACCGTGTTCACGACGGACGAGGCGCTCGTCTCCGTGGACGGCTCGATGTGCACGGTGGAAGTCCAGTGACACGGATGGCCCGGCCGCGCACGGGGAAACGGGAACGACGGAGATGCCCGGACCGGGCGAGGTGCAGGCCATGCAGAACCGGTACACGGGCGTGACGGCGGCATAACGGAGCCGAGACGAGGAAACGAAGCCGGGCATAGGAGAAGCCCTGCCGCTGCGCGCCGGGCGCCGCAAGGGCAAGGGCCTGCGGCTCGCGCTGCGCGCGCCCTTGCCCCACCCGTCGCGAAGCGGCTGCCGGGCTGGGTTCTCAGAAATGCTGAGGACGCTGCAGAAGGACGGCAACGATGAAATGGAACGAGAAGCTGCGCGTGGCGATTGGCGCGGTGCTGCTGGCGGCGATGCTGTTCGCCGTGATGGCAGCTCCTGGCTTCGTATCCGACCGGGACTCCACGGTGCCGCTGCATCCCCGGCAGGAGGCGCGGCGATGAGGGGCCTCCTGCAGGCGATTGCCCGCTTGCCACAGGTCCACGGCAGCCTGTCGGTCAGGCCGATCGCCGGGACGGCAAACGAACTCTGCTTGGTCCGAACCGACACCGGCATCAGGATGCCCGTGGCCGTGGTGTCCGGCGACGAAGCGCCGGGTTATGCCCAGGTGCTGTCGAACGCTCCGGTCATGCTCGACCTGCTCGCCGCCGTGCTGGTGCGCTGGGGCAAGGCCGTGGAAGACGACACCGAGATCGACGGCGGCGATGCGGTCGAATGGCTGTCCCTATTCACCACGGAGGTGCGGGACGTGCTGCGGGGGATCGTCGGTCAACAGCCGCCGGGGACGCCGCGGTGAGGCGGGGTCTCAGCATCGCGGAGCTGATCCGCCAGGACGTGCTCGACTTCGGAGCCGAGCCGCCGCATCCGCCGTGCCCGATCCCGCCGCGGCTGCTGATCCTTGCGTGTTCGGCCACCAAAGCGACGGGAGAAGGGCTGGTGGCGCGCGACCGCTACCAGGGGCCGCTGTGGCAAACCCTGCGGGTGGCCGACCCGGACGGCAGCAAAGCCTTCGTGTGCTTCCTGTCGGCCAAGTTCGGCCTCGGCGACGCCCGGGACGCGCTGCCGCACTACGACCGGGTGCTGACCGATGCGGATGCCGATCGCATGGTCGAGGGCAAGACTTGGGCATGCTACCCCGAATTGCCGCAGAGCAGCCGGATGACCATGGCCGCGAGGCTGCGGGCGACCCGCCAGCACGGGCCGCGGCGCTCGCCGTCGGGTGTGCTGACGCTGCTGGAGCGCGAGCTGGGCCAGCCGTTCCGAGCGGTCGCGATCTGCGGCGGCCACCGCTACGTGCGTGTCGCATGCTCCTGGCTGCCCGACTTCCAAGTCATGCACCAGCTCGCAGCCGACGCGCCGGTGAGGGTGATCAACGGCCCGATCGGCGTCATGCGCGCGAAGCTGCGGGCTTGGCTGATGCAGGGATGAAGGAACGTAGTGATGAAACAGGAAATGTTGGAAGGACGACTGGCGATGGGAGACGTGCCGCAACGCCGGCTGCAGGAGCCGGCATCGTGAGCGTGCGCCGGTTCCTGGACGTGTCCAGCGGCCATCTATCACCACAAACGTGGTCCTGGCTCGACGGCCAAACGGCTGATGACCGGGTGCGCGACCCGCGCAATCGCCATGCCGAAATCCTGGGCGGGCGCACCCGCCACGGCTGGTTCGTTTGCGCCAGCGAGAACCCGATCGCACCGATCCCGGCCGACCTGGCGGCTGTGATGCGGCTCGCCCGGCAATGGGACTGTGAGTATCTATTGCTGGATTGCGACGCGCTTCCGATGGAGGACCTGCCGGTCCCGCATCCCGACTTCCCCGGTGCAACCACCCCAGCCTGACCGCTGCTCCCTGGCCGACCGGCTGTCACCTCCATCATCAACCCGATCGCACCCCGTCATCCCAGTCTGGATGGCGGGGTGCGCCTGCACGAGGTTCACCATGACCATCATCACCGACGCTATCCGCTGGAAAGCCGTACCGACCGGCGAGGAGTCCTACAACGTCGTCGACATCCTCGTGGACCTGCCCGGAGGCGGACACGTCGCCAGCGTGACCGGCTTCGAGGTCTACGGCCGGGTCTGCGCCGCCACCTGCGCCCACGCCAACCTGATCGCCGCCGCACCCTTGCTGCTGCACATGCTGCAGCAGGCCCGCGCCGCCCTCCCCGACGCCTGGTTCGCGGTGAGGTCCGGCGTGCCACGCGAGCTGATCGAGGCGATCGACGCCGCGATCAGCACGGCGACGGCATCGTCGCTCCCTCCCACGCCGTCGGCCACCTCGTGAAGGGGACCGTCACCATGACCCAATCCAGTCACCGACGCGCAATGGCGGCCCGCCGTGCCGAGCGGCTTCGGCCCGTTCAGCTGCACATCTTCAGCTTCCGCTATCCCGACGTGAACGGCTTCCGACGTGAGGCGACCGTGCTGGTGCGCGGCAAGATGGGGCAGAACGCCGCGATCGGCCCGGCCTACGACCAGGCAGGCGGGCTCGGGCACGGGTCGCCGGTCTGCACGAACATCCGCACGGTCCCGGCGCTGCGGCCGACACCGGCGCTGGATGCGTTCTGCCAGGAAGCCACCGCATTCCCTGATTTCACGGTGCTGCTGACAGCCCCGGCCGGCTACCGACCGAGCATCCGCCTCGACCTTCTCGGCCGCAACGGCGCAGTGCTGGCCCGCGCCTACGACCGGACCCAGGCGGCATGGGGCGATCCGCGCCGCGCTTTCGTCACCGGCCGGGTTCCGCGCGGGACGGCTCCGGCCTTCTCGCCCGCCGAGAGGGCGTGACATGGACGGCGATGATGACGGCAGCGCGGGCCCGGTGCGGCCGGCCTGCTGGTTCTGCGGCGAGCCTGAGATGCTGGAGATCGGGGAAATCTGGACGTCGCATGATCTTTCCCTGAACACGTGTTGCGGGTCGTTGCTGCGGTCCGTGTCCGCGGAGATGCACGCCGATCCGAAGTGGGCGCGGGAGCTGCTGCGCCGTCTTGGCGCGGAGGCCTTGACCGGCCGTCGCCTGCGGCGCGTGTGCGACGGGGACGGCGGCGTCCCCATGCTCGATTACAAGCTGGAGGTGCGGCCGATCAGCTTCCGGGATGCAAGTGCGTTCGTCCGCCTGCACCACGCCCATTGCAGGTCACCAACGACCTGGCGGTTCGGCGCCAGCCTGTTCAACGGGTGGACGGTTGTGGGCGTGGTCATGGTCGGCAACCCGGTGGCGCAGGCGTTCATGGGGCGTGGAATGGTCGAAGTGAACCGCCTTTGCACAAGGCGCGACCTGCCGCCCATGCTGCGCGCCGACGCATGCAGCAAGTTGTACTCGTGGAGCGCCACGGAAGCCGGGAAGCGGGGCTTCTCAAGAATCATCTCCTACACGCGAGCCGACGAGGACGGTGCCAGCCTCCGTGCGGCAGGATGGACGCCCGACTGCACGGTGCGCGCGCGCAGTTGGCACGGCGGAACCAGAAAGCGAAGCAATGCCAATGCGCAGATTGGTGAGATCCGATGGTCGCGGACCCTGCGACCCAAGCTGAAAGCGCCTGTCGAGCCGCACCACCGGCAACCTGTCGCGGTCCCGGACTGGATGCGTATGGGCGACGCTGACCTGACGCCTTTTGCCGTCCCGACTGCCTGACAGCTCTCCTCGCGGCAGCATCCGCGAACCGACGTCGAAGCAGGCGCGCAGGGACCGGCCAGGCGGAAGACCGAGCAGAGATGGCGAACGCCGCAGCCGGCCACCGGCGGGACGAGCCGACGTGACGAGGACGAGAACGGAACGATGGCACGAGGAGGGGCCGAGAAAAGCCGAAGGGGAACGACGGTGAGAGCTGCCGCAGCCCAACCGCCGCCGCAAGGGCAAGGGCCTGCGGCCCGCGCTGCGCGCGCCCTTGCCCCGTCGGCCGGGCTGCGGCGCGCGGGAGGTGTTCGAACAGGAGGAACACCACGATGGCGAAGCATCCCACCACGCGCCGGGGCAACAGCAGCAAGGACTGCATCCCGCGCGACCATTATGCGGCGGTCACCGACCAGGTGATCGCGGCGCTCGAAGCCGGCACTGCACCGTGGCGCAAGCCGTGGGACCCCGCCAAGGCCGGAGGGCCCAGCATGCCCCGCAACGCCACCACCGGCGTCCGGTACCGTGGCGTGAACGTGCTGACGCTCGGGATGTCGCCCTTGTCCTTCGGCAGCGGCGACCCGCGCTGGGCCACGTATCGGCAGGCGGCCGAGCGCGGATGGCAGGTTAGGAAGGGCGAGCGATCAACGCAGGCCTACTTCTTCAAGCGCTTCGAGGTCCGCGACGGCACGGGCGCCGCCGGCGACGAGGGCGCGACCCGGCGCATCCCGCTGCTGCGCGCCTTCGCGCTGTTCCACGCCAGCCAAATCGACGGCGTGCCGGATTATGTGCCGCCCACGGTCGAGGAGGCGCCCTGGCGCGCGCCGGAGGCGACCGAAACCATTGTCGCCAACAGCGGCGTCGTCATCCGCACCGGCGGCGACCAGGCATTCTACTCTCCAACTACAGATCATGTGCAGATGCCGCCTATGGCAGCGTTTCATAGCGCATCTGGGTGGAATAGCACGATCCTGCATGAACTCTCGCATTGGACGGGAGCATCCACGAGACTGAACCGTGACTTTCGCAACCGCTTCGGCTCGCATGATTACGCGAGAGAGGAGCTTCGTGCCGAGATAGCGACCGCCATGGTCTGTGCCGAGCTGGGCATACCAGATCATGACTTCTCGAACAATGCTGCTTACATTGCGGTGTGGCTAGAGCGGCTGCGTTCCGACCGCAAGGAGATCTTCCGCGCCGCAGCCGATGCGCAGCGCATTTCTGACTATCTGCTGGCCTTCCACCCGGCCTACGCCGGGCACAATGCCGCGGGCGAATGCAGCGAGGCCGAGGACGGCGGCGATGCTGGTGCGCTGCCCGACGTGGCGGCCACACCGGTGGGGGAGGCCGCATGATGGCCGAGCCATCGACCTGGGCACGCGACGACGCCGACCGGATCAGCCGTGCACTGGCCTTCGCCGATGGGCACCTGTTCGTCAGCGAAGGCAGCTACACGCTTTGCTACCAGCACGGCACCTGGCTGTCCGGCTATGACATCGAGCCGGTCAAGGCGGCCTGCATCGCCAGCGGCTTGCCGGTGATCGACGACCGCGGCCTGGATATCGACACAGCCGTGCGGCTTGTGCACGACCACAGCCCGTGGACCGCCCCCGGCGACTCTCCCGACGCGCTGCCTTGGTATGGCTGGGCGTATGGCCCGCTACGCACCCTGGCCGCCCTCCACCATGCGGCAGGGGCGGAGGTGGTCAATATGCCGGACGTCACCGGCGCAGGTGCGGGGGCGGCAGCATGAGCGCGCCCTGGCACATCGACCGTCTCCTCCGCCCGCGGGCCGGGCAGGACGGCCACTTGCAGATCGTCGATGCCGAGGACGGGCCAGCCGGCCGCGTCGTCTGTGTCATCCCCGGCCATCTCGTATGGCAGGCCACGCCCGACAGGACTGTGCGCCTGCTCGACGAGGGAGATGCGGACAACGCGCGCCTGATCGCCGCGGCACCCGAACTGCGCGCGGCGCTGGCCGCCCTGGTCGAGTGGTCGGCATAAACCGGCGGCTGGGACGCACTCGCCTGGCAGGACGCGCGCACCCTGCTGGCCCGGCTGCGGGACCCGCACGCCGGATCCTGATCTCCGGCCGTCCGGAACGACGGGCGGCACCACTCGATCCACCGACACAGGAGGTCCATGATGGATCACGCAATGGCCTACGCCGTCGTGCGGGTGCACGACGACAGCTACCGGCTCGACCGCCTGACGCTCCCCGGCATCGGGGCAGCAGCGTTCGTGCTCCGCGTCCGCGACCGGCTCGGCAACCCGCTTGGCTGGCGCTTGAGGCCGCTCGTGGTCATGCAGGGCGCCAGGAGCCGGATCTGGCCGTCCCCGGCCGACGCGCTCGCCGCGACCAAGTTGCTGAGCCCGAAGCAGGCGAGGGCCGCAGTGACGCACGCTGATGGCGAGATGCTCGCGGCAACAGGGGCGCAGCGATGAACCACATTGCCCGCCTGCAGGCCGACCTCGCGGCCATGCAGGCCGAGGCTGCTGCGAGGACCAGGATCATTCAGGAGCTTCGCACCCACCTGACCAGCGCCAAGTTCTATGGCACGGACCCCGACGGCAGCCGCCGCGACTGGATCGCGGTTGCGGACGTCGACGCCTGGATGGTCCGCCTGCTGACGGCGGGGGCGTGAGATGCGCGCCCCTCACCAAATACTTGCCGCCGGGCGTGCGCCGCTTCGTGCGGCACCATGAGGTTCACTCGCTGTGAACGGCGGTCAGAAAGCGCGTAAATCCGGCGCGGGGCAAAAAGTTGGCACAAAACCTGCCGTAGCGTCGGCCGCTTTTCGCCATTCAACGATCAATGGCTAAATGCTGGGTGGCAGACCCCTGTCAACGCCGTCAGCCGCCGAAGGCGGGGGCCGAAGGCCAGCGTTGATTGGGGTCTGCCGCCCAGCCACACTCGGCCATCGAGGTCGGCGCCTGGCTACTACCCTTTGTTCCCACCAGCGCGAGCTAGCAATCAATAGGTAAAAGCAACGGGCCCGTCGCCGGATTTACGCGGATTTACGCCGCCGCCAACACTCGCCGGCCACGGTGCGAATACACCGTGACCGACCGCAAGCGTGCGGCTGCAGCGGCGCCAGCGCGACAAGCTGCCGCTGCTGGCGCCCTTGATCGCCGAGGCGCAGCCTCCAATCGACGTCGTGATGACGTCGCGCGTCGCCCATTGGCTCCTCTGGGAACAGGATGACCGCAACCGTCGGGCGGCCAGGTGGCGCGAAGCACGCTCAATCCTCGACAGGCATGATTTGTTCATACGCCGGGCGCTGCTGGACTACTGGAACGGCCACAAATGGCTGCCGGGCGATCCCGTGTATCTGCTCGACCTGCTGCACGGGTTCGAACGGGGCCGCTATCTCATCGAGAACGGGCGACTGCGCCCTGCAACCGTCACGATCCCGGTCAGCGAGGCCGTCGCTGCCTTCGGGCCGCCGAAGCCGCTTGCCGGCGCGTGGTTCGGCAAGCGCTTGCACGCGCCGCTCCGCAAACCGCCGCGCGCCAGCGAGCACGGACGCGAGGGCACGTGACCCGACGAGGAGAAGCGCGAACCGGGGAAACGCGAACACGGGGGAGGGGAGAGAGCGCCACCACGGCCGCGCGTCCGGCGCAAGGGGTGGGTCGCGCCGGCCGCTGCGCTGGGCCGGACGCGATCCCGCTGCTGCGCAGCGCCCTTGCCCCGGCCGCCCGGCCGCGGTCGGGCGGTGGAGTTCTCGGAGCAGAGAACGAGGAGGAGACCCCCGATGCTGACACTTATGTTGCAGAATCCGACCAAGTTGTTCGACTATGCCACCGCCACGCGCGAAGGATGGGACGTGTTCGACTGCAATCCCGATCCCGACGGCAAGCCCCAACTCCAGTTGCAGCGGATCGACGTGCCGGAGTACGGCAAACCGCCGTTCCCGGACGACCGTGATGCCTGGGACTTTGCCGTTATCCGCGCACGCGCCGGGTCCGCCCTGCACCGGGCGGCGCTGGCGGCGGTGGACGACACCGAGCGCCTGCTGATCGAGGCCGCATGCGGCCCCTGGTAGCGCGCCGCTGTCCCGTCCGTCCGTCGACGCATTGCATGGAGATGAACATGAACAGGGAAATTGACTGGACCGCGGACTTGATCGCGCGCCTGCGTGTCTTGTGGGCCGAAGGCCATAGCACGGCCGAGATCGGCCGCCGCATGGGCACAAGCAAGAACGCGGTGATCGGCAAGGTGCACCGCCTCGTGTTGCCGCCCCGCCCGAGCCCGATCCGCGGCAAGGGGACCGGGCGGAAGCCGCGCACGCGCACCCCGCCACGGGTAAGCGGCTCGAGCCTGCCGCCGTTGAAAACCCTTGGGCCTGCGCCCGTGCCGGCACCGGTTCCAACCCCTATGCCTGTTCCAGTGCCGGCCCCGGTCCTGGTTCCGGCCCCGGTGCAGCGTCCGGCCACGGTGTTCAAGGTGTCTGAAACCCGGCACCCGTACTGTTGGCCGATCGGCGAACCCTGCACGCCCAGCTTTCGCTACTGCGACGCGCCGACAAAGCCCGGCAAACCCTACTGCCCCGAGCACGCCGCGGCTGCCTACGTCCGGCCGTATGCGCAAGGCGCGCGCGGGGACAGGACCAACCCCGGCGGCTAATCGCCTGACCTGACCCGCGAAGCCTGACACCCGGGTCGGTCCGCAAGGCCGTTCCCGGCTGCCCCCGCGCGCCCGAACGGTCGTGCGGCTCCGTTCGGCGGGCCCTCGACCACCCACCACCCATCCATCCGCGCCCAACCCGTCTGCCTCCGGCAGCCGGGCTCTTGGCGCTTGTCCAACAGGATCTCCTCCATGCCCAGCACGCCCCAGTCCCAGCTCACGCTGTCGCTGTTCGACAGCACCGCCCTGTCCGGCAGCCTCACCCTCGACGCGCCGATGGGAGGATTGCGCTACCGCGAACCAGCAGCCGACGACGCCGACGACACGCCGCCTGTGCCGGAGGCGGCGCGTGTCCCGGCGCGCAACTGGCGGCTCGCCGGCGACCGCACCCTCGCGCATGGCTGGAAGGCGCGCGCCGCCGACAACGTGGCCGCGATCCGCCTGGCGCACGCCATCACGGCCGAGGACCGCAATGCCACGGCCGAGGAGCAGGAGGTGCTGTCCCGCTTTGTCGGCTTCGGCGCGTCCGAACTGGCCAACAGCCTGTTCCGCCGTTCCGGCGAGGCATTCCGACCGGGCTGGGAGGACCTCGGCACCGAGCTGGAGCAGCTCGTGACGCCCGAGCAGATGGCTGGCCTCGCCCGTGCGACGCAGTATGCCCACTACACGCCGGAATACATCGTGCGCGCCATCTGGGGCGCGGTGACCCGCATGGGTTTTGCCGGCGGCACCGTGCTGGAGCCGGGCTGCGGCACCGGACTGTTCTTGGCGCTGATGCCGGAGGCGCTGGTGGGCAAGACCGCCGCCACCGCGATCGAGATGGACCCGTGCACGGCGACCATCGCCGCGCTGCTGCACCCCGACGCCTGGGTGCGCAACGAGGACTTCACCAAGGCGCGGCTCACGGAAACGTTCGAGCTCGTGATCGGCAACCCGCCGTTCTCCGACCGCACGGTGCGGGCCGACGACCCGGCGGGCAAGTTGGGCCTGTGTCTGCACGATTACTTCATCGCGCGCAGCATCGAGCGGCTGAAGCCGGGCGGCCTCGCGGCGTTCGTCACCAGCCGCTACACCATGGACAAGTCCAGTCCGACAGCGCGCGCTCACATCGCTGACATGGCCAACCTGGTCGGCGCCGTGCGGCTGCCGCAGGCGAGCATGCTGGCCGCCTCGGGCACCGAGGTCGTAGTCGACGTGCTGTTCTTCCAGAAGCGTGCCCCCGGCGCTGCCGCCAACGGCGTCGAGTGGGACAGCCTGACCGAAGCGGTGCCGGAGGAGGACGGCGAGCCGGCGCTGTATGTGAACCGCTACTTCACCGACAACCCGGTGTGGGACGGCTCCGCCGTCCTGCCTCCGGCGGGCCGCTTCGCGGCGGTGCTCGGCGCGCACGGCCGCACCAGCGGGCCGTTCGGCCCCGTCTACACCTCCCGCGGCAGCACCGATGGCAATCTGCAGCTCACGCTGGAGAGCGTGCTGGCCCGCTGCCCCGAAGGCATCCACACCCCGCCGGACGTCCCCGTCGCACGTAGGCCCGAGGCGTCCCGGGTGCAGGTCGGCACCGCGGCCCAGGGTGCCACGGTCAAGGAGGGCAGCTACCTGGTGCTCGACAGCCAGCTCGTGCAGGTGGTGGACGGCGTGCCGGTGCCGGTCCCCGTGCGCAGCGGCAAGGACGGCGAGGGGATCCCGGCCAAGCACGCCCGCATCCTCCGCGCGCTGATCCCGGTGCGCGACTGGGTGCGCGCGGTGCTGCGCGCCCAGGAGGCGAACGAGCCCTGGACCAGCGCCCAGGTGCGGCTGCGGGTCGCCTACAACACGTTCAAGCGGCATTTCGGCCCCATCAACCTCGCCAGCATCTCCAGCTCGACCGACGCGAAGACCGGCGAGGAGCGCGAAACGGTGCGCCGGCCCAACCTGCAGCCGTTCCTCGACGACCCGGATTGCTGGCTGGTGTCCTCGATCGAGCAGTATGACGAGGACAGCGGCACCGCCAAGCCCGGGCCGATCTTCACCGAGCGGGTGATCCACCCTCCGGCCACCCCGTTGGTCGTCACCGCCGGCGACGCGCTGGCGGTGACGCTGCACGAGGTGGGCCATGTCGACCTCGACCGCATGGCCGAGTTGCTCGGCCGCACGCGCGCCGAGGTGGTGGCGGAGCTGGGGGAGGCGGTGTTCCTCAACCCGGTGCTCAGCATCGGTGACACCGAGCAGTGGGAAACGGCCGACGCCTACCTGTCCGGGCCGGTGCGGACCAAGCTGGCGGCAGCGGAGGCGTCGGCCGCGCTCGACCCTCGGTTCGAGCGCAACGTCGACGCTCTGCGGCGGGTGCAGCCCGAGGATTTGCTGCCGTCCGACATCAGCGCGCGCCTCGGCGGGCCGTGGATCCTGGCCCATGTGGTGGAGGCGTTCTCGGCCGAGGTGATCGGCGTCCGCACCCGGGTGCGCCACACGGTCGAGGTCGCGTCCTGGTCGCTCGACCTCAGCCGCTTCGACGGCGCCGCGCCGGCCACGTCCACCTGGGGCACGGTGCGGCGGCACGCCGGCCTGCTGCTGTCCGACGCCCTGAACAGCTCGCTGCCGCAGATCTGGGACACGGTGATCGTGGACGGCGCCGAGAAGCGCGAGCTGAACGAGAAGGAAACCGAGGCGGCCAAGGAGAAGCTGGCCAAGATCAAGGAGGCGTTCGAGCGCTGGGTCTGGACCGACGCCGACCGCACCGACCGGCTTGCCAGGATCTACAACGACAAGTTCAACAACCTGGTGCCGCGCACGTTCGACGGCTCGCACCTGCAGTTGCCGGGTGCCAGCCGCGCGGTCAGCCTGCGCGGGCCGCAGAAGCGGGTGATCTGGCGCATCATCGCCGCGGGCGGCACCTACATCGCCCACGCGGTCGGCGCCGGCAAGACGTTCAGCATGGCGGCTGCGATCATGGAGCAGAAGCGGCTCGCCCTGATCAGCAAGGCCATGATGGTCGTGCCCGGCCACTGCCTGGCGCAGGCGTCGCGCGAGTTCCTGCTGCTCTACCCGAACGCCCAGATCCTGGTCGCCGACGAGCAGAACTTCGCGCGTGAGAAGCGGGCACGCTTCCTGGCGCGGGCGGCAACGGCGAACTGGGATTGCATCATCATCACGCACAGCGCCTTCAAGTTCATCGCCGCACCCGCCTGGTTCGAGCACGGCATGGTGGCCGAGCAGGTGCAGGCGTACGAGGCCCTGCTGCTGAAGGTGTCGGGCGACGACCGCCTGACCCGCAAGCGCATCGAGCACGCCAAGGAGCTGCTGGTCGCCAAGCTTGAGGCGCTCGCCACCGGCAAGGACGACATGCTGACCATCGCCGAAATCGGCGTCGACCAGATCATCGTCGACGAGGCGCAGGAGTTCAGGAAGCTCTCGTTCCCGACCAACATGAGCGGGCTGAAGGGCGTCGATCCCAACGGCTCGCAACGCGCGTGGGACCTTTACGTCAAGTCGCGCTTCATCGCGCAGAGCCAGCCCATGCGCCCGCTGATCCTGGCATCGGGCACGCCGTTGACCAACACGTTAGGAGAAATGTTCAGCCTGCAGCGCTTCATGCAGCCGGACGCGTTGGAGGAGCGCGGCATCCACCAGTTCGACGCCTGGGCCAGCCTGTTCGGCGACACCCGCACCGAGTTGGAGCTGCAGCCGTCCGGCCGCTACAAGCCGGTGACGCGCTTCGCCGAGTTCGTCAACGTGCCCGAGCTGATCGCGATGTTCCGAACCGTCGCCGACGTGGTGCTGAAAGACGACCTGCGCGCCTTCGTGCGGCTGCCCACGGTGCAGGGGACCAAGCGCCAGATCGTCACCGCCCCGGCAAGCGCCGCGTTCCGCGGCTACCAGCGCGTGCTCGACGACCGGATCAAGGCCATCGAGGAGCGCAAGCGCCCGCCCGAGCCGGGCGACGACATCCTGCTCTCGGTCATCACCGACGGGCGGCACGCCGCGATCGACCTAAGGTTTGTGCTGGACGGCATGGGCAACGAGCCGGACAACAAGCTGAACAAGCTGGTCGCCAATGTTTTCCGCATCTGGCGCGAAACCTCCGAGCAACGCTACGTGCAGCCGAACGGCGAACCGTACCCGCTGCCGGGTGCGGCGCAGATGGTGTTCTCCGACCTCGGCACGCTCGCCGTGGAGGCGACGCGGGGCTTCTCCGCCTACCGCTGGATCAGGAGCGAGCTGGTGCGCCTCGGCGTGCCGGCGGCCGAGATCGCCTTCATGCAGGAGTTCAAGAAGAGCGCGGCCAAGCAGAAGCTGTTCAACGAGGTGAACAGCGGCAAGATCCGCGTGCTGATTGGCTCCAGCGAGACGATGGGCACCGGCGTCAACGCGCAGCAGCGGCTGGTCGCGTTGCACCACCTGGATGTGCCGTGGCTGCCAAGCCAGATCGAGCAGCGTGAGGGACGCATCGAGCGCCAGGGCAACCAGAACGAGGAGATCGGGCTCTACGCCTATGCGACGCTCGTCAGCGTGGACGCCACCTCGTGGCAGTTGCTGGAGCGCAAGGCCCGGTTCATCGCGGCCGCACTCGCCGGCGACCGCTCGATCCGCCGCTTGCAGGACCTGGGCAGCCAGGCCAACCAGTTCGCCATGGCGAAAGCCCTGGCGTCGGGCGACCCGCGCCTGATGCAGAAGGCGGGGCTGGAAGCCGAGATCGCGCGGCTGCGCCGGCTCCGGGCCGCGCACATCGACGACCAGCACGCAGTGCGGCGGACGATCGCTGACGCACACGCCATGACGGTCTCGTCGCGCACGCGCTGCGAGCAGATCGAGGCGGACCTGCTGCTGCGCACGCCGACGCGCGGCGACCTGTTCACCATGGAGGTGGGCGGCAAGCAGGTCAGCGAGCGCAAGCTGGCTGGCGCCTCCTTGCTGAGCGGCATCCGCATCCTGGCGAAGCAGCACGAGGCAGGAAAGTGGACGCTGGCGCAGATCGGCGGCTTTGCCGTGAAGGCCCAAGGCCGGAGCTGGGGGGCCATCGCCGGCTACAAGCTCGACGTGTGGCTCGACCGCACGGGCTTCGAGCAGGAGGTGGCGTTGGAGGACGAGCTGACGCCGCTCGGCCTGATCGCCCGCCTCGAGTACAACCTCGACCGCTTCGAGGTCGACCTCACTGGGCACCGGTGGCGCATCGCCGAAGCCGAGGCGCAGGTGTCCAGCTACACACGCCGCCTTGGCGAGCCCTTCGCCTACGAGGCGGAGCTGGACAGCAAGCAGGCCGAGCTCGACGCGATCGAGAAGGACCTGGCAGCCACGTCGAAGGACGCCGCCGGACAGCCAGCCGATCGGCCCGACGGACAGGCTGACCAGTCGGACGCGGCCTAGCCGCGGCAGGACCCGACCCGTCGCTTCCCGGATGCCCGGGCGCAGCGGTCTTTCCTGACGGGGAGGCGAGCAGCCGGGAGGGACGGGGAAAGGCCAAGCAGAAGCGATTGAACGTGGACACGGGACGTCGCTCCCGCATGCCCGGGATCGCGCCGCAAGGGACCGGCCTGCGGCCTCGCGCTACCGCGCGCCCTTGCCCCGCGCCCCGGGATGCGGGGTGCGGGAGGGGTCACGCCGGAATGACAGGGCGGACGAACGAAACCCAGGAGAACAGTCGTTATGGAACTCAGGACAGTCGACCCGCGCAGCCTGGTCGAGAACCCCGACAACCCACGCCGCAAGGCCCAACCCGACCAGGCCGACCTGCAGATGGCGGCGACCGCCCGCGCCATCGGTATCCTGCAGCCGCCGGTCGTGCGCGAGGTGGCGGACAAGCTGATGACCATCTACGGCCACCGCCGGGTGCGCGGCGCCATCGCGGCCGAGCTGTCCGAGCTTCGCGTGCTGGTGCTCGGCGAAGCGGAGCACGCCGACGACGACCAGCTGCGCGCCATGGTGGAAAACATCTGCCGCAAGGCGATGAGTCCGGTTGAACAATGGCGTGCCATAGAAAAGTTGGTTAGCGAGCGCTGGACGGAGGAGGCGATCTCCACCGCGCTGGTGCTGCCGATCCGCACGCTGCAGAAGCTGCGCCTGCTCGCGCGTATCCACCCGCCGATGCTGGACCGCATGCACGCCGGCGACATGCCGCAGGAGCGCGACCTGCGCAGCATCGCCTCGGCGTCGCTGGACGAGCAGGCAGCAGCCTGGAAGAAGAACAGGCCGAAGAAGAACGAGGAGGTGACCTGGTGGCAGCTCGCCCAAGCGCTGGCCCGCCGGCGCATGCGGGCCGCCGATGCCGTGTTCGACGCGGAGTTCGCCGCCGCCTACGGGGTGGAATACAGCGAGGACCTGTTTGCCCCGGCGGACGAGGACAGCCGCGCCACCACCAACGTGGAAGGCTTCCTCGCGGCACAGCACGCCTGGGTCGAGGCCAACCTGCCGGCCAACGGCGTCGTGCTGCAGGCCGAGCAGTATGGCGGCGCCAAGCTGCCGCCCAAGGCGCAGCGCTTCTACGGCAAGCCCGGCACCGGCGGCGAGAGCGTGGGCTACTGCGTGAACGAGAGCACGGGCCGGGTGGACACGGTGCTGTTCACCCGGCCGGCGCCGGCCAGCGCGGCGCGGGGAAAGGGCAGGGATGACGGGACTGCGGACGGCGGGCCCGCCTTGCCGGCGAAGGCGCGGCCGGACCTGACCCAGAAGGGCGAGGCGATGATCGGCGACATGCGCACCGACGCCCTGCACGCGGCGCTGCGCGATGAGCCGATCGACGACGGGCGGCTGATCGCATTGCTGGTGCTGGCACTTGCCGGCAACAACGTCGAGGTGAAGACCGGCCTGGCGCAGTGGGGGCTGCAGGGCGACGGCCGCGCCGCAATCGCCGGCGCGCTGACCGAAGGTGGTGCGATCACGTCGGACCATGCCGCCGTGCAGAACGCCGCGCGCGCGATGCTCGCCTACACGCTGTCCTGCCGCAAGAACTGGTCCGGAAGCGGCACAGTCGCGCGCATCGCCGGCGACGCCATCGGCGCGGACAGCCACCTGCCCAACATGGCGACACCCGAGTTCTTGTCGTCCTTGTCGAAGGCCGCAATGGAGGGTGTGGCGATCGGCCTCAACGTGCCGGTGCAGCCCACGGGCAAGGCGACCCGAGGGGCCGTGATCACCCGCGTCGGTGAGGGACGCTGGATCTACCCGCAAGCCCTGTTTGGTGCCGCTGCCCGGGCCGCGGACACGCAGGAGGACCGCGACCAGGCCGGCACCGCGGCCGGCACCGCGGCCGACGCCGGGCCGGACGCTGACGAGTGCATCACAGCCGGCGAGGGTGCCAGTGACGAGCCGTTGGACGACGAGGATGTGCCACCGCAGCCAAGTGCCGCGGCAGGCGACGGCCTCCCGCCGGCAGACCAGGCCGAGGTTGAAGACGGGGCTGAGACTGATCCCGAGCCTGAGACCGATGCCGAACCGGCCACGCCGGCACCTCGCCGGCGGTCGCGCAAGACGGACGGCGAGGCGCGCGCCGCACCCTGATCGACCCATGCCTGTCACGTCCGCCCCACTGGGCGGACGTGCTGCCCCGAAAGGAGCTGACCATGATCCATCTCAGTCCTGGACCCGGCACGGTGCCGGTCCCGCCCTCGATGCCGTTCCATCCCGCGCCGGCGCTGCATCTCAGCCGCGAGATGATCCGCCACGCCGTCGGGGTCCGCCGCGAGCTGCTCGCTGACCTCGAAGCGCAGATGGTCGAAGCGTGCGACGCCGCCGCCGGACGGGGTAGCCCCGCGTCCGCCCTCGCCGACCGCCGCCGCTGGGACCGCGCCGCCTGGGACCGGTATCTCACCACCGCCACCCGCCTCGAAATCAGCTACGGCCCGCGCATGCGCCGGCTGCGCGCCGACATCGCCCGCCTTGACCGCCTGCTCGACCTGCGCATCGCGGCCTGACCCGGGCTTCCCCTGCAACTCCCATCCGCATCGGCCGGCGTGCGCACATCGGGTGCGCGCGTGCGGTCGTGCGCCAGCACGAGGACCGACCATGTCCGCCACCATAAACCTCAGCACCATGCCCGGCCACATCGAGGACTGCGATGGATACAGGGTGACGACGATGCAGCTCGGCGGCGCCCCGCTCGGCCGTGAGGCCGTCACGGTCTCGACCGTCGCCGACATCACGGCCGCAGTCCAGGCGTTCGGCACGCGCGTGCGCGCCGTGCATCCGGACAGCTCGTTTCGGGTTTTGCTCTCGATGAAGGGCGGCGACCGCAAGCCGCGCGGCTACGACCGCGCCTATCTGAACAACGGGTTCAGGCAGGAAGACTTCCTGCGTGTCGTAAACCCGTCGCCGCAAGCGACCGCCATACCCGCGGACATGGGGCGCGACCTATGACCCGGTTCCGCATGCGCCTGGTCGAGCGCCTGATCGAGGAGGACAGTGGCGACTTCACGGTTGAGGCCTCGACGCCGGCGCTCGCGGCCGGGATCCTGCTGCGGGCGCACGACGCCGCGCGCGACGAGTGCGAGGACCTCGTGGTGCTGCCGGACGGCCAGTCGTGCCGCATCGAGCCGACGGACGTCGTGGCGAACCAGGTCTTCTGCATCCTGCTGAACGAGGTCGGGCAGGAGATCGGCAGCGAAATCGAGCCGGACTACCCACCGTCTCCGGTGGACGCGGACCGGTGCGAGGGCAGCAGTCAGAACGAATGCGCCCGAGTGCAGACCGATGGCGGGAAGCCAGGCCCATGATGCGGCACTACGGAGCGCAACGCCGTCGCGGCGGAGCCAACCCGCTCGGCGTCGGCACGGTCGCGGTCGGCTCCTTGTTTTATCTCCAGGACCAGGCGTTCTTCAGTGACCGCTACGGCGGCCGTGCCGTCTGCAAAGTGCCGTGGCAGGTCGAGGGCTTTCTGAATGGAATGCTGCACGCCAGCCGGCGCGACCCGGACACCGGAGTCTGGCGCGACAGTTTTTGGAGCGGGCGCTCGGACATGGCGGTAGTCCGCTCGCTGCGCGACGGCCGCCGGCGCACCGTGTCGGTGCGGCTGTTGCTGCTGCACGACGACCTCGGGCTGACAAAGGGCATCGCCCACTACCCCACGCTGCCCGACCTGCGGCTGTATCGCTGCCGGCCGCGCATAGCCCATCCCACGCCGGCGCTCGTGCGCGCGGCCTGACCCACCCTCACGCGCGGCAGCACCGGCTGCCGCGGCAGGAGATGACCATGACACCCTTCGCCTTGCCCGCAGCGGTCGTGCACGCCCTGCGCGACCCCATGCCGGACCCCAAGGATTTCATGCCGACAAAGTTTCAGCCTGCTTCGAGCAAAGCTTGGTTCGTCTGTCATTACATGCGTTTTGCTTCGTCAGACTTCCCAAAACACCAATTCACCAAACGCTTCTACGGGCAGCTCATGCACTGCTTTTCAATGATAGCGCACTACGACATTGACGGCTTCTGGGCCGAGTATTTCACGTCGACCACTGGCAAGATCGAGTTCCTGCAAGAGACAATCGTGCACCCCTGCTGGGGTAGTCCGGACCACACCTGGTCGGACGCCGAGCGCGAGATCATCAAACGCCTGCGCCGGACAGACTTGCTCGACATCTACAAGCAGCACCTCCACACCGAGCAGGACGCGGCCGACCGCGCCGAACTGGCGCGGCTGATGGCCAAGTTCAACGGAGACACCCCACCCGTCGATGCCGGCACGCTGCGCACCGTGCTGGTTCCCATGAACCGGTCCGTCCCTGCCAGGTCGCCACACCGCCGGGACAGCGGCAGCCAGCTCACCCTCGGCCTGGGCTGACAGCTGAACGGCCCGGAGCCGCCAGCTGCTGCCAACAGGGTGCCTATCCCGGCACCCCATCTGACCCCGGACATCCAACCCGCATCCAATCTGGCGGGGAGGACTGCGTCATACACGCGCCGCTGAAAACCCGATCCTGACCGACGGGACGAGCCGGAGAGAATGAACCCGGAGAACGAACGAAACCAGTGAACGCATGTCCGAGCGGAGACATGAACTGGGGAAAGCCATGGTGGCAACGGCCCGTGCCGGCGCATCCCCTCGTGTTGCTGCGGCCTGAACCGCGCCGCGATCCGGGCCAACCCTGCGCCGTGCCGGCGCCCCGCTGCGCGGCTCCAGCGCGCTCGGACGGGCACGGCCGGACCGCGTTCGCCGCAGGCCTCCAAGCAGGCCCGCGTCGCCCGCAGCCCGACCCTGCCCGCTCGCATGCCTCCGGGGCTGACCCGGCTCCCGCCGCGATTCTCAGAAGCCGCACCCGAGGGGACGCACCGGCACGGGCCGGAGCCGCCTGTCGGAGAGAAACGGAGATGAGAAATGGGCTATCTGAACCGCGCTCAGATTATCGGCAACCTCGGTGCCGACCCCGAGATACGCAGCCTGCAGGGCGGCAGCGTCGCCGCCTTCAGCATAGCAACCACCGAAAGCTGGAAAGACAAGCAGACCGGGGAGCGGAAAGAGCGGACCGAGTGGCACCGCGTGGTCATCTACAACGACGGCCTGGTGCGCTTGGCCGAAACGTACCTGAAAAAGGGCGCAAAGGTCTTCGTGGAAGGCCAGCTCAAGACACGCAAGTGGACCGACGGCAACGGCATCGAGCGGTATTCCACCGAGATCAACCTCGGAGCCTTCAACGGCACCCTGACCTTCCTGGACAGCAAGCGCGACGCGGGCGAGCGCCCGACGCCACGCCGAGAGCCCGCCATGGCTGGGGCCGGCGGCAGCGCAGGCACCGATCTGGACGACGACATTCCATTCTGACTTGCGCCGTTCTGGCGTGACGCGACCCGGGGTTTCGACCTTGGGTCATTCCGGGACCGGCCTCCTGGCCGGTCCCGCTCGACTGCAACCAACCGGAAATCCCTCATGTCCGAAGCCAAGCTTGAACCGCCGTTCCCGCTCGCCTGCCGCACCGGGCGGGCCTTCATCTCGCCGTGCTGCACCGCCGGGACCTTCGAGTTTCTCGTAAACGGAACCTACTACCTTGCCACCAGCGTCGCAGGCCACGGCTGGTTTCCTGTCCGTCCCGGCCGCATCGAGGACATCAACGACACCGGAACGCTTGTTGAAGCGCCTGGCCGGGAACGGCCGGTCCATTGGCGCGCGGACCGGGAAACGCAGTGAGATGCCACAGCCGATCAGAACTGCCGAGGAACACGCCCGGAGCATCCGCTTCTGCCTGGGCGAGGCAGCACGCTGGCGAAGGCAAGCGGGACATGTCCGCGAGCACGCGGCCTTGCCCCACCTGTCCCCGCAGAACAAAGCCGAGTTGATCAGCAGTGCGGACAGCTGCGACGCTCAGGCTGCCCGGTGGGAAGCGGGCGCGGAGGCCGACGACCGCTGGTGGCGGTCCCACAGTGCCCAAACCGAGGACTGAAACCTGACGCACCGGCCAGCCGGACCTGTTCCATCGCCTGACCTGGCGCTGCATGTCCTGACGGCCGTCTGGGGCAGCATCGGGCGCGTTTTCCATCTCGGCTGGCCCATACTCCAATCCCACCACGGCCAGGAGCCACCACCATGAGCGGATCGTCCACCCCTGCCGCCGATGAGGCCACCGAGAACCTCATCCTCGACGTGTTCCGCGAGCGGCACCGGCACGACCTGTCGCTGCGCGACGACGTGTTCCGCACCTTGCCGTTCTTCGCCACGGCGCTGGGCGTCGTGATCGCAGCGGTCGGCGCGATCACGAGCCGCCTGCCACCCTTGGAGCAAATCGGCCGGAGCAGGCTCCTGGTGGCCGCCGCCGTCGTGCTCGCCCTTGCGCTGGTCGAGGCGTTCGTGGTGCTGACCATCCTGGCGCGGATCACCGCACCGAACCGCTATGCCGAGCCCGCGACCGAACAGCAGATCCTGGCCCTGCTCGCGGGCACGCCGCCCGCCTCGACCGCGTCGCTCCGCGAAAGCCTGATCCGGAACTATGCGGCGATCGCCCCGGAAAACCGGGCACGGAACCAGAGCAGCAGCAAGGGGCGTTCGCTCGCCGCGGTCAACCTGGTCGTCAGCCTGATGCTGACATTGGCCGCCACGGCGCTTATACTTATAGCTGACAAGTTGGCCCTGCTGCCGAAGGTGCTGCCATGAACACCGCCGAACCCGTCCCGGTCCGCCCGCCCAGCGCCGCGCCGGCACCACGGCCCGAGGTCGCCCCGCCGTCCGAACAAACGCCGCCGCCGTTGGATTGGCTCGACAAGGGACCGCTGCCCATCAACTATGTCGTCGTCGGTGCCAGCCTGTTCGGCTGGCTGTTCGGCAAGCCGTAGGACCCCGCCGTACGGCGGCCTCACGGCCTGTGCCGCCAGAGGGCGTCCGGGAATAGGCCGCGGCCATTTCGCTGGATAGGTGACCATCCGGCGGTCGACGTCAACCGGACGGCCTGATCAGGTGTTCGACCGCTTCGAGCCCGCGCGCCGATAAATGTTCAGCCTTTCCGTCCCTTGGGCATTCGATCTATCCATGGCTGCGGGCGCGTTTGCCGTCCGTCGCCAACCAGCATAAGCCCGCTCCCGTTAGGGCCTGAGCCGGAACAATCGAGTCTCGATTGTGGGTAGGAATCGGTTATCCGGTCGTACTAGCCTGGCGGGGTGATCGACACTGCCGCCATCAAAGCCCGCTTCGAGGCGCTCGCGCCATTC
>JAABUK010003233.1_pt1 | contig 27837 bp, 30 predicted proteins | sample 5559141 | NCBI WGS metagenome assembly JAABUK01 (sample SAMN10711869, study PRJNA513367) | rock metagenome | isolation source: Antarctica rocks | place: Antarctica: Victoria Land, Pudding Butte nord | collected 2016-01-03
AACGCGGCTTCAGTCGCAAGTCCCACCACGAACGTAACTACTCCTAGCACAGTGTGTAGCCCGCTCGGCCAAGCTTCAGCCCCTTTGCATAAGCCAGTGGCCTGATCCTTCCGCATCTTACCTCTCAACTTGTAGCTCATGCAAGATGGGTAACGTGAAACCGGCCCAGAAGGCTGCGGAACGGCTGTTTCTAACGGACAGTAGGTCTGACTCCCGGCATTTCATTTTTCGAGTGTCTCGTCTGTGCCTCTGGCCATACAAAGGTCTTCTTTTGCATCTACTGCTACACAACCGGGGCTGCAGCCGGCAGGCATTCCCACGAACCATCATTGAATATCTGTGCTTCTGATCCCCAGGTTCCTGATGCAGGGATAGCCACCCGCACTTGGACGGTGCAGAAGAATGCAATGAACCGACACCAGACACAATGTCATTCTACGTTCACGGGGAATTTCAGCTATCAACTTGGGACTGGCCCGGTCATCCGCCCACTCAGAGCCAAAAGTCACAGATGAATCAACGACTGAGTCAGCAAGCCGCCGTGGTGTCAGACTCAAAGACGACCCAGCGCAATGGTGCCAATCGGAGAGCGTCAGCTGTGCCGACTGGACTAGATATAGCAGCCCAATTGACTACATCTTCAGCAGACATGGCCTCAGATCCTACCATGGGCACGACCAAAGCATTCACAAAGGGGGTTATGTTCGCTGCCAAGAACTTGAAGAACAACAAGAAGGCAAGGAGGATGCTCAGCCGAGTGGGCATGAAAGGTATGAAGCAGATCGCCAAGGCCGCCATCAGTGCCGGAGGTGACGGCGATGATGTTGACCTTGGCGATGACGACGATTTGGAAGATGATGCTGGTGACCGTGAAGGCAATGAGGGCGTAGACTCCAACTGTCCCGATGGTGGCAATAATGACTGTAACATCAACGGGCCCGACGAAGACCAAGACGTGCACGGATATCCAGCGCACGACGTTTCTTTCGATCCTTGCGACGTGGAGCCGCAGGCACAAACCATGTACAATAACCCGTTCATGCAGCAGGGATCCAACATCAGTTCACGTGGTCAGGTTTCGAATTCCCCAGATTATCGCTAGCAGGAAGTACAACCTCCGGTAGTAAATAACGTTACCATTGTCGCGAACAACGAAGCCAGCAACAATCTCATTGATCAAAGCGTGGACACTCAACTCATTGGCGGCAGCACCCAGAATTTGGTTGACGACAGTGTCACTAAGTAATTCATCGATTAGACGACTCAGAATTATGTTGATCAGAGTGTCCACAATCAGGACATCGATCAAAGTACCCTGAGCTGCGTTGACCCAAGTAGCAACGATCAATCTGTCAGTGAGAGCACCCAAAGCCGGGTCGACCACACTGCATACGTCACAAATGTTGATGCACAGCAAACCAATATCGTGAACACAAAGATCTCCAATAGGGAGAACAATGCATGGAACGACAACGCCACCAACCCCCTACCCGCCAGCCACCTCAGACCTCTGTGCTCCTGATTCTCGATCTACTCCTCTGCAGTCATTTGCAGATCCATGCCTGAACAACTACCTTCCGTCCGATGTTGGACAGGCAGCTGTTGCAGAGCAGCTAGTGCCAGCTCCATTTGTTTTCGAACCGCTGCTGGCGGCGCCGATGACGGTAGAGCTGCAAGCCTCAAAGGCGTAGTTTCTGCGCCACAATACCCTTCAGGATAGGACGCTTCGGCCGCTTTGGCACTCATCGGGGTCCCATATGTTATTATCTGGACGCTGCTGGATATCACCTACGTTCTGCAACCTTGTAGGACGTAACTAGCTGACATAAGGTGTGGTTGAGTGACGTCTGAATGAATAATCTGACAGCTGGAGTCGGCATTCGCTTATCATCATCACTGGCTATGATCAGTGCCCTAAATCGAGACGGTTGCTATCTGGCTGCTGCAGTCGATCCTGCGAAAGATCCTGCGAAAGACCCTGCAAACAAGTCCGGCAACGATCCTGCTGTGCTCGAAGCGAAGGATTCTACATGCTACTTGCACCAGTACCATTCATTCGCAACACCCACGCCACGTATCGCAGTCATTCCATCATGGTGATGCAGCTAGGACGTGCTACAGGCGAGTAGGCTGAGACCAGGATGGATTGCGTCTGATGTCTCGACTGGTGAGCACGAACGATGGTCAGGAGAAAACTGTTGAAGAGACAAGGTTCGGATCTAAACCGTTCTTTTTCTAGCGTTGCCACTGTATTGGCCGGCACCGCGCCGGGTCTATTTTTGTCCGTGTATCCCTGCCGAACGTTATCAGTGATTACAGGGGGACGGTCAGTGATTACAGGGGGACGGTCAGTGATCACCCTGGATCAGGCCATTGCACGCTGCCGCGCGGTGCATCCAGAACCCCTTCCTCGGGTACGAAACTGCTCCCACCGACTTGGCAACCAAGGACCTGGACCCCAGTAGCCTGCGTGCACATGGACACCATGACATCCGAGGTTTCTCGCCTCGACGCGACACCTGGACGAGAGAGCCTCTACCAACCTGCTACCGAATCCTGCTCCTCCGCATTTGAGACTCTTGTGTAAGCTGCCCTCGCTTGCAGCCGATACACCAACGTGAGCATGGTGAGCATGGTGAGCATGGTTCTCGTCTCGATTTTAGCCATGTTGATCGCCGGAAGTGGTCCGTTGAGCGAAAAAAATCGTCTGCGGACCACATCATCCGTGGGGCGCGAGATTCTTTCGAGACGCAGCGCTAGCCCAACTCCTCGTTGATCTGCCCTCTGGTCTTAGCCTCCTTCTGGACTTCGTCTTGCTTACAGGCGACCTCCTCATTCTCCTTTTTGGCTGAGCATCCATGCATGTCCTTTTCGGGAACGGTAGGTTATCTGACTTTCACGCCATTGGGCGATGCGAGTACTTGTCTTCCACTTTCGACACTATGGCTGCAGCGACGATGGCCAATACCTGCAGGTGGTTTGGCTTCCTTGACGATCCCGAGCCATACCATCTTGGGAGTTGCTCGAGGCTCCCTGATTCCTCCCCCCCGTCATTGCTTCTCTTAATATCCTTCCTCTAATTTTGGCGATGGTTATCTCTTCACGTCTTTCTTTGATATTTGCTTAATCCTCGTTCGCTCAATTCATCTTGTCCTTCTCCTTCTCCTGGTTCACGATCTTGGACACCTTCAATGATGTTCTTGAATCGTGTGATCGTGTTGTTCACCGCGTTGCCGGCCGTCAGCGCCCTGCGGTGGCATCCAGACCATGTCGGATATAATTTGAATGAGAATCAAACTGCGATCCACCCGAGAGATTACTGGGGTGAATGGGACAACCATACCTATCACCCCTCACCTAGGAGCTGGCGATTCCCCTTCTACGTGCTCACAGTCGACAGATACCTCGATGGGGATCCGACAAACAATGAAGCGAACGGAACCGTTTTCGAACATCATTGGCTTACTAACCAATTCAGATTTGGAGGAGACACCAAGGGCTTGCGGAATGACTTGGACTATATCCAAGGACTGGGGATCAAGGTGAGTACTCACGCAACATGTGCGCAGCACACACTTACAACAGATCGCAGGCTCTCTATCTTTCAGGCAGTCCATTCATCAACAGACCATGGTCAGGCGACGGCTTCGGACCTTTGGACTTTACCCTATTGGATCGTCATCACGGTGCTATTGACGACTGGCGCGACCTCATAACCGAAATTCACCGCAGAGGTATGTACGTCATTTTTGATAATACCATGGCTACTATGGGAGATCTCATCGCCTTCGATGGATATGTGAACGCCAGTACACCCTTCAACTGGCACGAGTACGACTATTTGTGGAAGACCGATCGAAGATATCACGACTTCCAACCTGGGAATGACCGGAACGCGTCATGTCAATATCCGAGGATCTGGGGACAAGACGGCTTCCCATCCACCCAAGACGTATTGGATTCGATGCACGGTTGCAAAGAGAGCGAATTCGATCTGGTAAGGTGCTTGGCATGCACGAATGAGGAGGTAAGCTGACTATTTCTAGTACGGAGACATAAAGGGTACTGGAGCCTATCCGAGTTACATCAATTCCTTGTCGAAGTTCGCCTCGGTGCAGGATCGATTACGAGAATGGCGTCCTGACGTCTTGGAAAAGATCAAACGGATGTCCTGCATGCAGATAGCCATGTTCGATATCGACGGCTTCCGCATGGATAAAGCATTGCAGACTACGGTTGACGCAATGGCGGAATTCGCTGATTACCAACGCAAATGTGCTCGGATGCACGGAAAGGAGAATTTCCTCATGGTTGGCGAGGTTGTTGGCGACCCAAACCTGGCCTCTGTCTATGTCGGCAGAGGAAAACAGCCCGATCAAGCACTTACCAAGTCCGAAAATTCAGTCACCGCGAGCAACGAGACCGATCCGGAAACCTTTATCCGACCATTCGGAATGAGCGCTCTGGATGGTGCCGCATTCCACTACGACATCTATGGAACAATGACCAGATTTCTTGGTTTGGATAGTCCTTGGGGAGCCAGAGGAGTGGACTGGGTTGAGCAGTGGAACTTCATGCTCAAGCATAATGACATGGTCAACGCCGTCACCGGAGAATTCGATCCCAGGCACATGTTCGGGATGACGAATCAAGACGTCTTTCGTTGGCCAGCTCTAGCAAATGGCACACAACGACAATTGCTCGGCTTCTTTGTCACCATGTTGGAGTTGCCTGGTGTACCAATGATACTTTGGGGAGAAGAGCAGGAATACTACGTCTTAGAGAATCTGGCAAACGACTATGTCTTCGGGAGAACGCCGATGGGCTCATCCAGTGCTTGGCAGATTCATGGCTGTTACAATTTGGGCGAGACTGTCTATGTTGACATGCCTTTCAACAGCTCAGCATACGGCTGCTATGATGACAGCGTCTCTCTGGATCATAGAGACCCGGCTAAACCTATGAGGAATGTGCTGAAACGGATGTTTGAGCTACGCCAGCAGTATCCGGTTCTTAACGACGGCTTCAACTTAACAACTCTTTCCAACAGGACTTACGATATCTATCTTCCGGGTAGTGCAGGCATTGCTTCTCCACATGGCATTTCCAGTATCTATCGAGGTCGCAGCGAGCATGTTCAAGACTTCAGCGGGATTGGCCAGGGAAACCAGGGAGTGTGGCTCCTCTATTCAAACGAAAACAAGAGCGTGACCTACGGATTTGACTGCACGAGCTCGAATAAGTCCCATACTCTGATATCGGCCTTCCCCGCAAACACGACTGTCAAGAATCTGTTTTTTCCTTACGAGGAATTCACGCTCGAAAGCTCGGTGATCAAATACGGCATTGAAGGATCTAAGGAATTCAACGGCTGCTTAGCTCGACTGGAGACGGCCGCATGGGATTACAAAGCATTTGTCCCAAAAGACAAGTGGCTAAGCCCTGGCCCTACACTCACTAGAACTGTTCCCAGTCATGATGCACGCCTCAAGTCCACAGTCGCCTACGAGGAGCAGGAATCTGTCCCTATCGAGTTGGGTTTCTCGAGTGAGATGAACTGTGTTTCCTTCGTTAACGGCCTCGAAATTGATTCCAACACTGAGACCGGCCAACAGGCGCGCCTGGACGACAGGAGTGTCAAGTGTGCTCTAGCTGATGCAGATCCTCCTCGCTACGTTGGCGAAATACCTACGGCCTGGATATTTAGTGCCAAGTTGGAAAACGTCTACAATGGGGTGCACACTGTCACCATCCGCAACGCAAGTACGGAAGACGGAAAGCTTTCTACAAATACCGTTGATCGCTTCATGTTCCGCATTGGACAGATTGACAATCCAATGGTCTTCACGAAGTCGGCCAACTATACCACAACGCTTCTCCATCGTGGTCCTAACCCTGGCGATGTCTATATCTCACCGCGGGCAGCGGGCGCAGACAAGATCCGATATTCGCGAAACTGGGGTACCAGTTTTAGTAAGTGGCTCGATTATACCGGAGCCAATATCACGTTGGAAAAACAGCCATGGTCGGGCACGAAAAAGCAACAGTGGGTTGGAGAACACGTTGTTGTTCAGTACTGGAGTCAGAAGACTGGAAGCAGCGATCATGTCCAGCATGCTGACCTGGGACAAGATGGCCTTCCTCCACGCCGCTTCCCACACGTCTCCGTTCAAGGTGATTTCAACCAGTACGGCTACGACGGAGGACTTCCTAGTGACATGCTATTACATTCCGACGGCCTATGGAAGTACGACCTGGTCACAGAATTTCCGAGCTCGTTGTTGTTCAATGTTTGGGGAATGAACCCAGATGGTATTCCGGATAAGAGCCAGGCTTTAGGAGACGTCGATGGTGACAATGTTCTGGACTGGGTACCTCCTGATAGTCTCGCAAAAAACGTTGTGAACATCACAAGGCCGCCACCAAAAGGTTATCTCGGTTACCGACTCGCTGTCAATGATGGAACCTATCGATACCAGTTCTCACCCGCCGGTTCTTCCTCGAACCAAGTGGCAGTGTCGGTTTTGCTGGGTTTGGTGCCTATATCGACCGCCATGCTAGGGATATGGATATTCATGATAATGTTCTACCAAGTCAAACTCAATCGCAGAGGCATTGATGAAAAGGGGGGATTGCTTGGTTTCATGAGACCTATCAGGTCGGAGAATGAAAAACTCCGAGGCACTCTCACGAACATTCTGAATGAGTCAAGAGAAGCCCTTGGTGTAGTCTCCGTTCCACCTTCTACGGGTGCAACGGTCATAGACACTGGCGCAAGCCGACGGTCGGTGTTAATTGCGACCCTGGAGTATGAGATTGCGGACTGGGATATCAAAATCAAGATTGGTGGGTTGGGAGTGATGTCCTCATTGATGGGCAAACATTTGGTCGACCACAACTTGATTTGGGTTGTACCATGCGTGGGAGGCATTGACTATCCTTTGGATGCCAGTACGTTGTTCTTTTTGATTCAAAGTTGAATATCGTTGAGATTGCTAACCCTCCACCAGTGGCCTACCCAATGGATATCACGATCCTTGGCCAGAGGTACGAAATCTCGGTTCAGTATCACATGCTCAACAATCTTACCTTTGTGCTACTCGACGCTCCAATATTCAGGAAGCAGACCAAAGCAGATCCATATCCAGCTAGAATGGACGACCTTGAGAGTGCCATTTTCTACTCTGCGTGGAATCAGTGTATCGCTCTAGCAATAGAGCGGTTTGATGTCGACATCTATCATATCAACGACTATCATGGAGCGGCAGCACCATTGTATCTATTACCACGAGTCATACCGTGCTGTCTATCTCTGCACAATGCAGAATTCCAGGGTAAGTCCCGATTTGGTTGAAATCGTCTCGGGAATGACTTCTGATTTGCCTTCTAGGTCTCTGGTCCGTGGGGACTCCCGCCGATATGGATGAAGTTTGTCGCGTCTTCAACCTCGACAAAGACACCGTTGAAAGGTACATACAGTTCGGCGGCGTCTTTAACCTTCTTCATGCGGCAGCAAGTTACCTTCGCATTCACCAGAAAGGCTTTGGAGCTGTTGGTGTCTCTGGCAAGTATGGGCGCCGATCGAAGCAAAGATATCCAATCTTCTGGAGTTTACCCAAGATTGGGTCGCTGCCAAACCCGGACCCAGCAGATATAGCGGAGATGGACAAGTCTAAACAGAGAAAACAGGGTGCTGTGGTGGACGGTGCGATGGAAGCTAATAGAGGAGTACTTCGATGTCGCGCTCAAGAATGGGCCGGCCTTACTATTGACCCGGAAGTAAGTTTTACTTCTTATCCTGATCACAGCGCAGTCCTGTCCTCTCCACACTCATGACGGGCCAAGGATCCTCGTTGTCACAACGCGCCATCTCGCACTGAGTTTTCCAGCTTCTTAATGATTCTTGCTTTGCGTGCACCTTCGCAATGATGTTGACGAGTGAGCTAATCATCTGCAGGCCGAGCTGTTTGTCTTCGTTGGCCGATGGTCCATGCAGAAAGGAATTGACATCATCGCTGATGTGTTCTTCTCTGTCCTCAAAGACAACCCAAGAACCCAGCTGATTTGTGTGGGACCAATCATTGATCTTTATGGCAAGTTTGCGGCTCTCAAGCTCCAGAAATTGGTGGCCCGATTCCCAGGACGAGTCTTCTCGAAACCTGAATTTACTGCTCTACCGCCGTGTATCTTCAGCGGTGCAGAATTCGCGCTAATACCATCACGGGATGAACCATTCGGTCTGGTTGCTGTCGAATTTGGTCGGAAGGGCGCACTGGGCGTAGGCTCAAAGGTAGGCGGCCTTGGTCAGATGCCTGGATGGTGGTATACTGTCGAGAGCTTAACCTCAAAGCATCTGATACACCAATCTAAACAAGCTATACGGAGTGCCTTGGCTTCCAACCAAGTAACGCGTGCCAAAATGCGCGCTCGGGCACTTGTACAACGCTTCCCAGTTCAGCAATGGGTAGAAGATCTCGATAAACTTCAAGCAACGTCAATACGCGTCAATCGTCAACAACAGGAGCATGGCACGCTTAGCCAAAACCTTCTTCGCTCGTTCACTCCTTCTGCAAGTGGCCGCTCTACGCCTACTTTCCCAAGCACAGTGCAAACTCCCGTCTTAGGCAGATCTGGTTCTCCGGTGCTGGGGCCGGCACCGTCAAGTCTGCCGTTGACACCACTAAATCTATCGATGGAGGCGCTTCCGCGAGTAGGAAGCGATCAGAGTCTCCAGAGTCTGCATGGACAAGAGCAGCCACAACTCCGAGCAGGATCTCGTACCTGGTTTAGAAACGCAGGCTCGGGTTCTCATCTCAACCCATTGGCCATACCAGAAAACCATTCCCAGCTTCGGGAAGAACATGGCCTAGCAATCGGAACGCTTTACGATTCTCGAAGAAGCAGTCCACAATCATCACGCCCGTCATCCCCATCGCAAACTCCGCGAAGCAGTGTTTGGAGTTTGCGCCACTTCGGCAGAGTCTCGACTGGCCCGTTGTCTTCATCCATGCTTCAATCAGAGACCCCAATTGACGAGAGTGACGCAGATCCTGCCAGAAAGGAAAGGGATCGCTTTAGCTATGATACGATCTTCGACAAAAAGAACGATTATGAGCTTCAGAAAGTCGACGTTAACTTTACTGATTCGCAGAATGAATTTTACAACAACTTCGCTAGGAAGCTTGATAAGATTGATGCAAGCTCGTCCGAGGGTCGGTTGTGTATAGAAGAATTTTTGACGAAGAGTGAGAAGGCCTGGTTTGGTCGATTCCATCGCGCCAAATTGGGCATGAGTCCCGGCAACGCACCACCTACGACCCTGCCAGGTCTCTTCCGCTGGCTCAAGGAGAAGTTGCAAAGACCGAGCAAAACCCCTGACGTCGACGAAGATGCCGAACATTCTTCTGCAGGCCCAGGTTTCAATGGCGACAAAGAATTCCTGCTCGGAGATCAATATGAACCACCAAGCGGAATCCGGAAGCTCTTGCAGAAGAAAGTTGGTGATTGGCAACTGTATTGCTTTCTGTTGGCATTTGTAAGAAATCTTCCTTCGTTTGTCGCTTCATCCGACATTTGCTGACTTTGCAAAGGGTCAAATCATCGCTGCAAACTCGTATCAGATTACGATTCTGACTGGCGAGTACGGAAAAGCTGCGGACAAGCTCTATGTGGTTGCAGCCATCTACATCGCCGCTACTTTTATATGGTGGTACCTTTTCCGCCGGGTGAAGGCCCTCTACGTTGTCACCCTCCCTTTTGCACTGTACGGATTGGCTTTCTTCATCCTTGGCATCGGTCTCTACGCACCGAAGATCGCCGCAACAAACTGGATCTTCAACGTTGCTACCGGCTTGTATGCCGTTGCTTCTGCGAGCGGCTCTCTCTACTTTGTTTTGAACTTCGGGACCGAAGGTATGCAGTTATATTTCCTCGCAAAACCAGACTTGCAATACTGACCATATTTTCCAGGTGGAACACCGGCACAGACTTGGGCATACAGAGCTTGTGTCATCCAAGGCACTCAGCAACTCTATGTGGCATTTCTATGGTACTGGGGCGCCACTTTTAGCAAGCCATCTAACAGCAATGGTGCCCCTCTCTCAAGCAAAGCCGTCACCGCCGCCACCGTCCCAATCGCAATCCTAATGTGGGCAGTCGGGATTATCCTCTACCTAGGCCTACCAAACTACTACCGCCGCGACCCGGGCAATGTCCCCTCATTCTACCGCTCCCTCTTCCGCCGCAAAAGCGTCCTCTGGTTCTTCGTGATGGTAATCCTGCAGAACTACTTCCTCTCCGCAACCTACAACCGCAACTGGCGCTTCCTGTGGTCTTCGCAACACACCCCCACCTGGACCATCATCCTGCTGCTGCTTCTCTTCTTCATCGTCATCTGGTCCCTCCTCCTCACCATGCTGGGGCGCGCCTCCACCGCTCACGCCTGGTTTATCCCCATCTTCGCCGTATCGCTTGGCGCACCCAGATGGTGCCAGATGCTCTGGTCGACGTCCGGCATCGCGCTTTATGTCCCTATCGCGACGTGGAATCCGACGATTGGTGCGCTATTGTCCAGGTCGCTGTGGTTGTGGTTGGGGGTGCTGGATGCGTTGCAGGGGATCGGGCTCGGGATGATCCTCCTGCAAACACTCACCCGCTTCCACGTCGCCGCGACGCTGTGTGCGAGTCAGGTGGTCGGGTCTGCGATGACGATCGCGGCGAGGGCGTCTGCGCCGAACAGACTGGGTCCTGGGGATGTCTTTCCGAATTTCGGGTTGACGGGGTCAGAGGGGTTGAGGAGACCGTGGTTTTGGGTGGCGCTTGGGGCGCAATTGGTCATCTGTGTGGGGTTTTTGAAAGTTTTTAGGAAGGAGCAGCTTTTCAAGCCTTGATTGGACGGGTATCGAGAAGGTACGAGAGTAATAATGGTTTGGGTGTTTGGGTTTTTGAGACAAGGGGCGAGCTCCTACTATTGATGGGATCTATTTGAGATGTGGACGGCGAAATGGCTGGCTTGACTGGATGCATGGACGCATAGACTGGAGTTTCACGCCTTACACCGATATGCGACTATCTATCACGTCCGCGACGACATCTGAACTGTCACTTTAATCATCTGCTGAGAAAGGGCCGTTTTGTCTCTGGCCAAGGTAGATAGATCGATTCACATTGTATAATTTGAGATCTAATTTATGTATCACATCGCTTCATCATTTGAGACGTGCGAGTTAGCTGGGGGATTACATGGCCGAGGGATGTATAGTCAAGACTCTGACTCTAAGCTTGCGCTAATTATGTCTAGTTAGACTTTACATTAAGAGAGATATATCCGTATACATGTACAGTGCCTACGCACAAGTATCTACCCGCGGTCGACACTTTTGCGTTAGGTTAGTACTGTATGTATGCTTCCCCCCTCCTCGTTTGTGCTCTCCTCGTTTGTGCTCTCCTCGTTTGTGCTCTCCTCGTTAAGCTCGTAGATTCCCATCGTCCCCAGTACCAAATCCCGATCCCCAAGGTTGTACATTCATTTTCCACAGCGAGCGTTTGTACTTGGAGTAACCTAGAGGGGCCTGTGGTTGGAGCTCGTGGGCTTGCATTCGCATGGCCAACTTGCCTGACTGTTCCTCTTTGGCCCCCCCGTCAAGAACTCACGCAGCCCTCATGCTTGTATATATCGTCGTCACTGGGAAGGAAAAGCATAGCGGTCAGCACAGTTAAATCCCCACAGAACATAATAGAAAGTGAGGGAAAGAAGGAATGAGGGGGGGGGAAGAGAGAGAGAGAGAGAGAAAGAGAGAGAGAGAGAGAGAGAGAGAGAGAGAGAGAGAGAAAACTCACAATACACAGGCATCCACCATCGCCCTCCCCTCCGCCTGCTCACTAACCCAGATCCCCACGCTCCTGGGCCCCACAGGAAACAACCCCCACCCCTCCCTATCAATACTGACATTCCCCCAAGCCCAGCCCAAGAGATCCGTCCAGTGTTCGCCGGCGTGTTGCGTTCCGACGTTCATGCGTTGGGTGGAGAAGGATGCAAAAGAAGCGTTGAGGAGGACGGCTAGACCGGCGCCGCGGGAGTGGGAGGGGTGGCCGGTTAGTGTCCATCCTGATAAATAAAAAGAGAACAGAATATCAGCACCCCAAACATATAACTAAGAGATCGCGGTCTATATTGGGCCGCTGAAAGACAAAGAACAGGGAAGGAGACCAAGTGGAAGTGTAAGGAGTGTATACGTACCAGCACACTCCCTGCTACCCCAATACTCATTCATGTCCCCGTAAGCCCACAACTTCCTTGCCAGGATCATCTTGGGGAGTTTCCCGCCGCAGGCCGGTGGACGGGGTTTCGAGCCCAGGATCCCGTAGAGGTCGCCGTAGAAGATGCAGGGGTAGGAGGGGGTCAGGCGCAGGAGGATTAGGGCGTAGGCGTGCGGTATGAAGTTGGGTTGGACGATTGTCTGTGGGGGAGTGGAGAGAGTGGGGTCAGTGAGGGTGGTCAAGGGGAAGGGTGGAGAGGGTGTGATCTTACCTCGAGAGAGCCGCGCTCTTGCTGCGATGATGTAAGTACAAGCAGGACTTGAGCAGCTGGGGTGTTGACTTACCGTATCATGGTTCTGCACGAATGTGACCGCATTCAGTGGATGATGCAACGCCAAGGTCCCCTTAAAGACAGTCCTCAGATCGGGCTTTCGTGCCGCAGATAAGCGCGCAAAGTTGCTGACAAGTGGGACATCAAATAACGAGATACGATTGCCCATGCGTTTGATATAGCCGGCGAGGACGTCAAGGTCATCTCGCCAGTACTCGGCGACAAAGAACCAATTCTTGCCAAATGTCCGGTCGAGGTGTCGAATGAAATCGCGTAAGAAGTCTTCAGAGAAATGTTTCACAGCATCGAATCGGATTCCTGAGAGTGGGAGCTCCTTTCCGATCCATTCGCCCCATTTGAAGACGTCTTCTCGGACCTCGGGGTTGGAGTAGTCGACGTCTGCGAACATTCTAGAGCACTAATCAGAAAGTCTTTCTTCTTCAGATGAGATATATCTTTCATAGAGCTTACAGATAATCATAATTGCCTAGTTCATCATCGACATCCTTTGCCCACTCTTTCTTGCCCCTTCCAAGGAATTTGAAGACGCCGTTTGATTTGGTTCTGTGATCATAATCGGTACCTGTGAAATGATGCCACCGATATTTCAGGGAGCTATACCGACCCTTTCGGCCGGCGAATTCAAAGCCGGTCCAGGCTTCTATCTCGATTGGCTTTCCTACTTCTTTTGTGCGGTCTAGTAAAGATGATGACAAATTAGCCGATCCAGAGTAGGATAAGTCGAAGAGAGGAGTAGCCAAGTCAGGCGCTCGGAAACTCTAGAGCTTGAAACAGTATGTCAATAAACATACCTTTTGGATCGACCTTCACAGCATAGCACGGTTCGGAAAAATCCGCCGCAGCTTTATGATTTAGCACAGCATCCCAATAGACCCCAATGCCACATTTCGCTGCCACATCCATCATCTCCACCAACTCCTCCTTGGTACCCCACTTCGTCGCCTTGCCGTCCTTCTGCTGGAATTCCCCGAGGTCCCACAGATCGTAGATATCGTAGCCGTTGCTGCCATGCCAGCCACCTTTACAGCCGGGTGGAATCCACATGTTGTCTATGCCGATTGATCTCAGAGAGGGCATTGCGGAAGCGAGGCGGGTCCAGTGCTTTGCATCCTTTGGGCAGTTCCACTCAAAGCCTTGGAACATTGTCTTGTTCTCTGGACATGGTTCGTTGGGTCCAGCACCTGGCGTGTGGGAGGTTTTTGGTGGGATATGGGGATCTGGTAAGATAGTTTCTTGTGTTGACTGGGAAAGAGAATCGGATGCCTTTTTCAGGTGTCGAAAGGGCATGTTCATGATTTTTTATGTTTAGGATCGTTTCTTATCCAGGTTGAATAAATCCGGTGGTCTTCTCGTACGCTGAGCTGAATGAAGCGGCGGACTCGATCGGGAAATGTGAACAGGATAATGGTTTTCCCTTGTCGAAATAGATCCGAACACTTTGAATGCGTGTCGAAAGAAAACTTCAAGCCGAAGACAGTCTTTAAGAGGCTACCGGTCATGGGCTTATCGGTTTTCCTTTCTTACCGGATGTTCAGTTAAAAGATCAATATCTTCCTCAAGCAGGGGTCCAAATATCTTGGCATTCAGGTACCAGCGGGCTTAGTCATAATGACGGAGCTCCCCTGAGTGACGTTTCTTGGCGTCATTTTTGTCCTCCACTTGGAATTCTGGCTGCTCTCCAGCTCCTTATCTTTAAGGAAACCTTCAACCAAGATGCCCAGATAGACGGCATAAGCAAGAAAAGATTAGAGTAAAGTCACGGTATGTCGCTGACACCTTGAAGAACTAAGCAGTACTTAGCATAGAGTGCACTGGTCTTCGATTGACTTCACTCCTCCGTCAACTCGCTTCCTTATCCTACTCTCCCTCGTCTTGAATCATGCTCTCTTTACGAAATAACGCGCTCCGCTCTTCGCGTGCTTCCTGCAGCCGCCTCACCACACGGAATGTGCGTTACCAACACAGCTCACCACGTACGGACCCCAGCAAATCCGCAGACACACTCCGCAACAATCTACCCGTCCGTCTCGACTTCAACCGCGAGGCCCTGATCGGTGGTATGGTCGGCGGCAGCCTCGTCTTCCTCGCCGGCTACGCCTGGTATCATTACTCTGGTGCCAAGACCGTCGTCACGACCGCCAACCAGACCAAAAATTACTTTGATCAGGCTCTGAAGAAAACCAAGGAGACTGCTCCATCGCCTCATGAAGCCCTGCCGTGGTTGAAGGAGACGGCGATGGACTATGCATCTGTCGTCCCTGGAGGGAAGGGGTATGTTGAGGTTGTGTTCAATGATATGGACACGGTGCATGAGAAGCATCGTGAGGAAGTTGATAGGATTGTGAGAGAGGTGTATGACGAGTTGAAGGATCTGGGGAATAAGGGCTTTGGTGCGGCCAGTATCGTAAATGCTTGGGATATCATGCAGAAGCATATGGGAAAGATTGCAGATCTCGCTAAAGATGCGGGAGGCGACATCTTGAACAATCATCCACATCTCAAAGATACGTTCGGTGGTGAATTCAACAGGCTGAAGGAAATGGGGCAGAATTATGGGCCGGAGGCGAAGAAGCAGGTTGATGAGACGTGGGATAAGATCCGGGGCGCGTTGAAGGGCGGTTTCAGCTTTGACACGGTCAATCGAGTCAAGAGCATCGTTCAGGAGACGACGCAGAAGGTGCAAAAGATTGGTGATGAGGCTTGGCAGAAAGCCATGGAGCAGGCGAAGCCTTATCTGGAGAGAAGCCCGCAGCTGAAGGAGGTGGTGGAGAAGAACGAGGAGAAATTAAAGCGAGGAAATGCTACGGAATTGGTCCAGAAGATCAAGGACACAGTCGCATCAGGGAGATCACAAGACCTCGAGCAGTACGTGCAAGAGGCGATTAGTACAGCCAATGAGTCAGCAGGTGGTAGCTTTGAAAGCTACTTCAGCATGTTCCCAGGCGGCGGCTCGGTCTGGTCAAGCATGTCGCAATTGCAGGACGGAGCACAGAAGCACGGGAAGGATGCGGAAAGATTGCTCAAAGAAGCGATGGAGGAGATCCAGCAAGTGCTGTCGAGGAAGGTGGAGGAGGGCAAGAAGCTGGCGGAGAAGGCTAAGCAGGATACCTGGAAGTGAGGAGTATTGGATTCCGCTGCTCAAGGGGAGTCATCAAGCCACCGTAGGTCGTTCATCGAGATCACGATTCAGCCGTTCTAATGCTTTGAGAAATTGCTCCGGCTTAGTCTCTTGAGGGTGTTAACAGGCAGCATCCGGAGGATTCGAATGCAGTTCCTGAGCAAGCGAGGATGCACGAGCGTAAATATGGTGGGAAGTTGTTAATCTTCGATTCCCCGTCAGCGACCGTGCATTGTAAAACCGCAGCCCGACGAGTATAAACTGGGTCATGGATTGTTTGGGGGATTGAGTGAGACACAGTAGCGGAGCCACCCTTCCTGACATCAAGTCATCGTGATGAAAAGACGTGCACTTTCTCCATATCTTCAATTTGCGTCCTCCCTGTCAGTCTATACAGCCAAGAACCAAGCCCTACAACTGGACTGTCTCTCCTCCTCGGAAAAAAATCTACTTCGTGATCTAAAAGGGGCTCGCTGCATCACCTTTTCGGCCAAGCCACCAGCCTACCTTAGCAACGATGGGCGGCTTTTCGGATGCCTTGTTTCTCCTGCCACTTCGATATCTTCCTTGTGCTTCTTGACAAGCCTTAGCCAGAGACTTGGCGACTTGCCTGTACCCAGAGACCCCTGAAGGGATCTATTGCCTCCTCCTCGTCCTCCATGAGGTCCTTCGCACGCTCGGGATGTGAGCTGACCTCCGCTTCTAGGCTAACAGTGTTGCGTTGCAAGTCATCGCAGGGACTAAGGGTCGTGGTGGCGGAGCTTTGAGTCGCCGCCCATCGTAGAGAACTGCTGGTGTCCGTTGCTGTTGCTTCAGGTGCAGGTGCTGATCGTGAAGAAGTGCCTGCTGTACTCGTTGCCAGAATCGGTGGTATAGACAATCCCTTCTCCGGGGGTTTCAGCCATTTCTTGTTCTTTTCGAAGCTCTTGCCAACGAGCTTAATGTAACGCGTCATCTCGGTCGTCGACCTTGTTCACTCAAGCTTCAAATTGTTGCCACTTTGGTCCTGTTGGTGTGATGCATAAGGCAAGTCAAGCCTCTTCTCAATGTTGAAATGTTGTCCAGCATTAAAGTTGATGACCAGAAAATGCAGCACTGTTTCTTACAGGATTTTCGATGATTTGGATGTCATTGTGCTTTAAGGCAGCTGAGAGAACGATGCTAACATCGATTCGCTTTGGCTGTAGTCACCCCTGATCTTGTGCCAGATTGGGTGTCGGCGATTTTCGTTGAATACCAAGGCATTGTTTGGTCCCAAGAATATCACACTCAGTACAGTTGAACCAGTGAGCTCTGGAGACTCATCATCATGAGTGAACATAACCGCGTTTTTGAGTCATTCTCTCTCGGAGGACGACATTCCCCAGTCGCGAGACGTGTCGTTAAACTTGATTTTTGGCTGACCCTTAGGTTTGGGATTTTGACCGAAACTTGCAGGTTTTGCGGAGTCGCGAGTAATTAGGGCAGCCTGGGTCAGATCAGCTTTTACCAGACCATGCAGTCCATCAGTTTACCATTCTGACAAGAAGACGGAGGAGTCTGGTTTCCGTCTGATATCCGTTGAAGACGAGCTCGAGAGATGACTTAAGCTCCAACACAAATTTAACTGAAAAATTGTGACACCGTGGTAACTTTCGCGCCAATGAAAGGTAGTCTTAGTGGCAGTCACAGAAGGGTCAAGGACTGCATGCAGAGGAGAGAAGACAATGAAACAAATGCAAAGAGTGCAGAGGGAGTATTGGTGGGTGAGTGAAAAACAATGGCCTTTCAATACGCATCTCACTTACGAAGCAGCCTAAACAGCCAAGAATGCAATCACACACTTTGAACCTCAATTTCTTCAACGACTTTGATATCTATCTGAAGGTCTCTTGTCATATCAGCATTTACCAGCAGGTCACCAGTCAGAAAGTGAGATTGAGCCAGCTATGCGCGTGATTTACCCTTCCATTCACTTCCCTTCTCTTCCTCCTTGCCAGAATTTGCTAGAGTCAGAGCGTGGTTCCAGATGCTTTCGAACGGGTCAGACGACATTGGCTCAGCTGGGTCTTTGGGCTCCTCAGAAGGCGGCTCTGGTTCTTGAGAAGGCGGCAGCTCTGTTTCTCCCAAAGGTGGCGCTTCTGGCTCTTCCGAAGGAAGGTCGGTCCTTGTCTCAGTTTCTGCACTGCTTCTGCTTGCTTCAGCAGTCGAGCGAGCTGGTGGAGGACCTTCCGACTGCAGATCGATGAGGTCATCGTCATAGGCGGACGAAGCTTTCAGAGTCGTCGACCGCTGGATTGTTGTTGACGCAGCAGCTAGAGCTACTGGCGTTGATGCTGACGACGTCCTAATCGAACCGAGCGCCTCTTTTTGGAGAACAACAGCCCAGGGCATATAAGTTCTGTGATTGTGAATCACGATGCCCAGATACTGCATTCTCTGGATTTCAGATCGCATTGTCCAGAGTCGAAGCATGTTGTGGCTGATCGGCAAGCTCGTTGGAGGCGCAGGCGGTATAATGGGGCTATAAATAATTTTGAACGCCCGTCCAGGTCTCAGCTTAATCAGTACGATCCAGTCGTCGCCATTTTCTTCATGACGCACGACTTCAGCCTCTTGAGGTTTTATTTCTAGGAACGCCCCGGCGGTCAAATCGACGTTCCTCATTGTGCCAGACCGATCTGCACGTCTGACGGGATGGCTTCGCGTATCTCGGAACTTGATACTACCATCGAGAGTGAATATGCTGAGTGTATGGCGAGATGTGCCAGCGAACCCAGTAACATCAACCTCCCGCCTGAATGTGATGGCTTCTGAGAGATCTTCTTTGCTTGCAAAAAGGACATCCCAGTTTTTTCCAGCACCGCTCAAGTTGATCTCTGATTTTCGCTTCTGGGCAGCCCATGAGAGACCACCTCGCGCGGAGAATGGTGCATTTTTGGGAGGCTGGATCACATTAGTGATGATGGTGGTAAGCTATCGAGAGATCTCACCATGTTGACACTTGCGCCTCACAGCGACCAATGCCTGGTGTTGACTGAACCGATCAAGTTTGGATCGGTGACCGTGAGGAACGCCGACGGCCCAGCTTTTTTTGATATCAAGCAAGTACTTGCTCGATTTCACTGGAAATGCTGGTAAGAAGCTGTCGTTGTGTGCTTCGCGGAGCCGGTAAATTTATAGAAAGTGAAAGAACATAACATGGTGAACGAAGGAAGATCGAGCGCGCAGACCGCAGACGCTACAGAACACGCCGCGAAGTGTTTTCTTTCTTTCAACAACTCTTCTTAACAAGAAGTGTTCGAAGCCATGCACACTGCTCTCAAACCAGACAGCTCCAGAGAGCCTTGTGATCTGCGAATTAGGTGACAACAGTGGAGATGACAAAAAATCATTCTAATCGGTTTGCAGACTGATTTCCCAATTGGGAAAGTCCCGTCAGAAAGAGACACAAAGAAGGGAGACACTTATAGGCATAGGTGCGATTCGACACGCATTGGGCAGACAGAGGCTGTTGCACGCTGCTCTGATTTTCTGGCGCTTGTCCGATCCTGGACGACAGCGAACAGCTTCCAGTCGACATGTCAACTGCTTGCTCTTATGGAGAAGATATGCTATCGAGTAATGTCTCCGAACGGCGTGGCGTGGTGTGGTGAAGCAACAACAGCATTCCTGAAGTTGTCTAAGTCGTCTCCAGAAAATTTCCAGCGTCAAATCCCTCTCTGAATCCATCCATCCTGGGTGGTGTCTAGCTGAAGGATATTCTCTCCTTCCAGCCTACTGAAAAATGCCCAATGCATCTTCATCTGGATATTTCTGGCAGAAAGACGACTTTGTTTTGGAGCCAAGTTCAGATACCGAGGTCTGGGCTCGCAGAGACAGACTTAGTCACTAGTTAGGAAGAATTCAAGTGCTTGGCACTCTCCAAACCTTGGGAGCGCCTTACGGCATCGTTGAAGGTTTTGGTGCCTATGCTTGATCAGACCACAAGCGTTAGGATCACTTGCTTCTTCGAATCGTTGGACGCTGCGCAGCTCAGAAGATGCATAGATTGCACGGACTTGGTGTGGTGCGGTTTGCAATCCTAATAATACTCAGCGAGGGAGCTCGATGGAAAGGTCTTCAAACATGCGATGTGTGGTATTCAATGCTGAAACGGTTGAAAAATGTGAGACTTCGAATTGCAGTAGTTGCACATTGAAGTTTTTGGAAGGTGAAGTGTGGTTCTTGTACTTCACTAGAGGACGATTGTTTGTGTGGTTGTCATTGCAAGCTGCTGTTTGTGCCAAAGGGCATAGCTAACGGTCGCAGATGCTGATTGCTGGTGGGATGAAAGGGCACTCAAGCACTTCAAGCCCGTGGTGCATTTACCAGTACTGCTGACAAAACCAAGCAAGCAGCCGAGGCCTATTAGAATTGTGAAGCAAAGTGTCTTTCATCAGAATCTATGGGCTGTCGTCGCGCTGGCCATTTTTTCATGAGAAGCCAGGGTTTAGACGCCATTGTGCTGGGGCGTTGTGCTGTAAATATTTCTTCAGAGACCTGTTAAGAGATGGCTTGGTGGACAAAGCACCGATTACTGCCGAAATCCAAAGCAAGCAATTCGTTCAGGGGTACTCCTTTATCGTGCTGGACGGCGAAGAGTTTGAGCATACAAAGCGGTGGTTATGATGCTGGGCGAAAGAAGTTCTGAGACGTCATGTCAGAATCCCAACAACGCTCAAGGCACCTTATGTCCAATCAAAGCGTTGCCAAGATATGAAATTTCATATTGTGCAACAACAACGTTGGCTACGGCTGCAGGAGATCCTCAAGGGGTGAGTTGTGTTATGTTGTGCACAAAGCCTATCAGTCCACGCTTTTAGTGTCTTTTTATCTTTCGTTTAGGCGCGTGTTGAATCAATACCCGAAGTTGTGTGTGGTCTATATTCAGCCCTGGCTCGATATAGAAAGGCCGAGAGGGAACTTTGGCATGATCCAAAGCATCCAAGAATCCCTTCACTAAGCGACCAAGCAACCCTGAGTGCTTCTGAAGTTGCTTGCATGATTCCACGTGTACAAGGACAGGAGTCCGCAGCCGGCATCGATCTCCTTTGTCAACAACCATGCACATTCTCAGTATCGCTGTACTGACAAACATCTCGGCTTGCACATAATCACCTTGTAAAACATCACATTTCGCTATCGCCATCATGCTGCATATCGCCATAGCGTTAGGCTTACCCAGCAGAACCTCCTCTCGCTCCCATGATTTTTGAAGCAGGCTCCGAGCTTGGGAGAACTTTCCGCGAGAGAAGAGAATTTCAGATGAGCCGTATGCGGTAATCCGCGTGCGCGGGTCAAAGGCCAAGTTCTCAGCTTGTAGCATATCCGCCGCTTTCTGAAGACCCAGCTCAATCAGATCAGATACATGAGGGCACTCATCAATGAGTGCATGGATCATCTGGCAGAAGGGATGGGTGGGAGAAAATGTCAAAGTGGCGATCTGAGACACAAATCGCAACAGTGCCGTGATGAAGGCAGATCTTTCAGTGTCCTCGCAACAACCAAGCATTAGGAAGACGCAGACGAGGAAGTTGAGACTTTGTCCCCCACGTAGAATACCTGGAACTCTGGTCAGAGCTCTGTCGGAACATTTGATAGCCATCTCCCAATCAGCAATGTCTGCATAGCCCGCTGCTATATGAGCACCTCGTTCGAATAGCTGCAATTCCAGACTGTACATCAGATCGCCTGGAACAACGGTGTCCACAAATTCAGCCGAGGAGGGATCAAAATAGTCTCTTGCACTAACGAGCAAAAACTCCATGTGTCTGAATTCTGCGGGTACAGACAAAGTTGGGCAGATACTAGACAAAATAGTCGCAGATCTAGCGTTGTTTCTCTGCAACGATTCAAGCTCTCCGTCAGCAAGCAAACTCCGATCAATTTTTTCGGCAAAGTCTGAGTTGACTTGCTCTCGAGAGGTTTCGACGGTGGAGCTATCAAGGTCCGACGAAGCGCGAAGTTTGCTCGATGCTGTGGCCACTTTCCACAAGTTGGCAACACCTTTCCTGTTGAAGTACCTTTCCACTTCAGTGGGTTGAATCGTACGACCCCTAATCCGGAATCTGGATCGCTTTCCTGCCAAGTGAAGCTCCTGTGCCATCGCGACTATTGCACGCATTTCGTCCTCCTTGTTGTTCTTGTCGAGGTGCCATGTCCGTATGCGCGATTTGTACATGCGTTCCGAAGCTTGAAAGCCATGTCCAACAGCAAATAGTTTACGAATCTCTCCCAGGGTCCTCCCTTCTTGAACATAGAGATAGGTGAACAGTGGTCGAATCTGGTCCCATTCCTCCTGGGAAGGCCATTTCTGCCCCTGACCATCTTGAGAACCAAACTTGACCGCTTTGGACACCAAGAGGTCAGGCCAAATTGTCCGAGGTACCCTTCAAGGTGAGAGCAGTCGGGATGTATCAACGAGGCTCCTGATGAGATGCAGAAGTAGGTCAAAAGCTTTGTACCTCACTTTTCTGAAACAAATCACGGGCTTGAGGCTTCCATACTCAATCAGAAGCGGCAGAGGACGTTTCTTAGTATTGCGCTCTTTGGAGAACAATAGCGAAGTTCAAACATATTTCAATGGGCGCCCAAAGTTGAGAATTTTAATATGCTGTTTATCACCGTAGCGTATCAGGTGTGAGATCATTGACTCGGCAGTATAGCAGAAACAAAGGAGACGAGGCCATTGCTGTTTAGTTGCTCTTTCATGTAGGGACAATTGGTTAGCCTTTAAAAAGGCCATGATTCTGAACCATACAAGGCTGAATGGATGCCCAAAAAAGGCAACCAAGCCTTGCCCAACTAGCCACTTCTCGACCTCAAATGAAGAGGGCGGAGTATTGAGGAAGGTCGCATGGTAGTAGCCTAGATCGTCCTTGTAGAATCTCCGTTTTGAGTAAGTGCCTGATAAGGGATGTCGAAGTGAGGCTGACTCAGTCCCATCGGGATGTCTTTCTGTGTCGAACAGCACGTGGATTCTGGTTGAAGCGTCGTCCATGCAGCGGCCTACCAACACGTTCTACGCCGTTCAAGACGACTTCGATGGCGATAGCGGCATGCCTATCGCTGGAAGTGAAATACGACCTCACAAAGTGATGAGAAGGCTAACAACTATTGCGAGCCCAAAGTCGAGATGCTAGAGGCGTTCTGCTGAGTAAGCAGTGCTGGGGAAAGGCCGATGCACATGGATCCGCCTAGTGTCGGTCAGTGGCTAGAAGCTACAAAGCAGACATGTAATTAGCAATTGGAAAGGTTGTTTGGTATAGGATGCAGCAACGATCCACATGAGCACCTCTGCTAGGATGACAATTACAATTACCAGTCCGTCTTAATATCATCTACCGCGTCCCACCAAGCAACGCAACACACCCTTTGCAAAGTGCATGAAGTTTCCTCATAAATCTAATCTCATCTCTATCGAAGCTCCGCGCAAGGTATCAGCCCATTAGCACCGTTGGGGAAGCATGACTGGGCCCACACGCTGCCCATGCCGCTCGAGCACTGCCCAACCGCAATGGCGGGTCCATGCTGGTACTCCAACGCACATTCCTTGCTGTATGCGATGAATTCACAGTTATCCTCGAGTAAGACGCGCCACAGCACTAGGCCGTGTTGGGTGCTAAGACCATTTTCAATCTGGAACCACTCCGCTGGTTGTTGCCGCGCATAGAGTAGCCGGTCAGCGGCGTGTTGTCCGGTCCTCGAAACCATTCCGTTCAGGGTCGGGCTACGCTTCACGCTTACTACGGTACCAGGCATAAGTAATGTATGTGGGGCACTAGTAAAGTCGAAGAAAACGGCTAGCTTACAGATATCCCTGCTGCCCTTGTACGATATCCCTGTCGCTATCCTAAGTATGCTTCTATACTAGATACTAAATGGGCAAGGTCTGGATTAGGCGCTTTGTGGTGTTGTATCTTTACATAGCGTTACTAAAGTGGACCTACATTACTTATGCCTCCTACCGTAGTAGCTACGTAGCCTGGGGGGGTGAATATTTGGACGTCGAGGGTCAAGGTTGAGGTGAATATTGACGCAAACGTAACCACACTGGGCTCGATCTCAGTAACGATGATCAAGACTTGTGGATAGAGTTTGGAACATACTTTGGAGTGGCAGCAGTCACAGTAGCAATGGGGACGCTGTTCAAGCTGCTGCAAGAGAGCTTGCGTTGAAAGGGGGTGGACCGCCACGAAATTGTCTATCTCAATGTTAGTGCCTACTCCACCTTCCTAGGTTAGAAAAAGCCCCTACCTGAGGGAGTTGTCTGCATTGCATTCGCCTCGGCGCTCAAATGCGTTTATCCCAGCGGCAAGGGCAGCAGAGGAGAAGGTAGCAGCAGCCAGAAGATTCTGCGCGAATTTGACCGTTTTGAAGATGCTACTGAGATGCCATGCGAAGTCGAGGCTTTTGATAGTTAGTGGGCCTCTTGATATCCTTAACTGGACTGCTTTTTCTGTTTTCGGAATTGAGCGTATCTGGCTTCTTCAAAAACCCTAAGTTGAGGCCCCTGATAAAGTCTAAAAATGGTATCCATAAGGCTCCACTGCATGGACCATCGCTGGTCTGCCACGTGGATAATTCGAAGGACTTTCAAGGGAGCAATAATGTGGACCCCCTCGCCAACTTGAGCACAGTCCCTGCCGAGTGCAATCCTACCATTGTCGAAGCTTCCAGACATATCAGGGTCGGAGGAGCGGTTCAGCCTGCATCAGAGGGAAGATTTGTCAACAAGTGTACAGGAGAGGCGAAGCGAAAATATATCTCAAGTCAAGCGCCAACCTTAGCTCAAGTACATGCCATATACGTTGTTCTAAGTACTGCCTGATGGTTCTCGGAGAGACGTGAACATTATTCATAGAAGATGGAAACTCAGCCTTGGTCTGGGGGATCTGTCGTACTCGGCAGACACAAACGGGCGGAAGGAAACAGCAGAGTGGTGAGCAGGAGATCATTGCTTTGCACGAAGCGGGATTCTTCATCGTTGGGTCTAAACGTAGCTATCGCTTCCAGTCAGATCAATGTGATTTACGCCTCTAGCGCTTCGACATTTGGCTCAAGTCTCCGTCATAAGCCCTATCGTACTCTCTCTCGATACCCCATTAGCTTTGCGCGATGGTATTAGCGCGACGGCGATCTCGTTCCTCAGCGATAGATAACTTTCACATAGGTCAGCAAAGACACCAAACATTTTGGAAAATAGAATAAGCTCACCTTTACACCCTTGCCCTTCGGCAGACTAATCCATGGCTTCTCCTGACCAATGATAAAGACGTTGCTTTCTCGAGTTGCAAAAGAGTTGTCGATAGCATCTTTGATGTGCACAATATTGAAGCCTCCATCGTGACGCTCACGATGCGTGACGACACCAACACGACCCATGTTGCGACCACCTATTACCATGGCAATTGTACCAGTGTCGAACTTGATGAAATCGGTGATCTTGCCGGTGGCGATATCGATCTTCACAGTGTCGTTCACCTTGATGACCGGGTCTGGGTATCGAATCCTATATTTTACCCCCTTATCAGTATTCTGATTGTAGTTTTGTTTCCAACCAAACATTGGTCCAACGTCTGATTGACGAACAGCGCAACTTACGTGCGAGCATCATGCGTAACCAAGAATGGGATTCCCTGTCTGCCCAGCTGAACTCTCTTGACTTTTCCCAGCTTGTATTCTGCCTCTGCAGCCTCAACTCGGTGTACAGTAAAGCGGCCTTTGGTGTCATAAACAAGTCGGAAATGTTCACCGGTTTTTTCGATCGTAATCACATCCATGAAGCCAGCAGGGTAAGTCGTGTCCGTTCGAACTTTGCCGTCGACTCTGACAAGGCGTTGCATGAGGATGGCTTTGACCTCACGGCCATTGAGGGCGTACTTGAGGCGGTTTCGAATGAAGACTATGAGTGGTAAACAGTCGCGCAGCTTGTGCGGACCTTGAGAAGGACGAGGAGCATAGGCGCCGGAGAGTTTGTCAAGCAGCCAGTGCGACGGGGCGCTGAGGCGCTTCTGATGTTTTTTTGGACCACGACCCATCTTGACTGTCGAAGTAGTGTGTGCGTATGGTGGTTGTTCTCAGTCCAAATACCAAGAGGTTGGAGGTAGCCCAGAATTTGATCTGCCCAGTGGTGGACTCTTGGCGGCATTCAAGACTCGGCAGTGTGAGCAAAAGCAGACCTAAATTAGGGCAAGCACTTAGGGCAAGCTTTCTGACCGTCCAACCGCCGGCGAAGACGAAGAGGGCTTTAAGGTCGTCAAGCTGACGAGACTCATGCTATACGGTTTCTATTGAATAACATCTTGTTCTAGATGAAGCCTTTGATTATTGTGGCCTCCGCTTCAGGATAGATGACCCAGCAGCACCTATGACAGTATTGTGGCTGAGGGCCGCAAACCTCATGTCAAAGTGACCGCCTTTAGCCCCTTCGCGGACTCTTCCAACGCTGACAGCATAACCTCCCGAGATATCACGATCCAATCGTGGCTGCGGTCTATCAGGCTCTTCGGAGACCACAATGGCTTGTTCTGGAGCTGAAGGACAGCCCAGATTTTGTGCCTCAGCCACGTATTCTCTCAAGGCAGCTTTAACCTGATCAGCACTGGGCAGTGGTCGATGTGAAAAGCGCAATGATACAAAAGCTATGTGACCATCTGTGACTCCCACTCGAGTACATGTTGCTCCCACCACCAACCTTGACTGTTCGTCAAATCCATTGCCCTTTTTGTTGATTGAGCCAAGAATTTTCTGCGCTTCAGTCTCGAGTTTGTCTTCTTCGCCAGCTACGTGAGGCACGACGTTGTCGAAGATATCCATACTGGAAACGCCAGAATAGTCATTACCTGAGACAGCCTGTTCTGTGAAAACCTTCACATCCTCGACAGTACCAAATTTAGCTTGCAGTGCAGCGAATGGAATGACCACGCCTATAACAGCACACTTCAATTTTCACACCGGAAACCCCTTTTTAGGCCAAAGTGCTTTCTTTTGATGTGGTATCAGATCTAGGATAAATCGACAGTTGGGACTACTAGTGGTACTTTTGGATGTCGTCTGTGGTTTTTAGCGTTAGAAAAGACAGGAATTCCATTTCTGCAGATACGTGTTAGATCACTGCATCGGAAGCACTGTTAGAGAGAATATACCAATGTCTCAGCTACATCACTGTCCAAGCCCGAAAAGACTAGGTCACAATCCTGGAAATTGCTCGCCTTGCACTCTCTAACTTCAAGAGCGGCCAGAGTGCTAGACATAGGCTTGATTTGTTTCCCACCGACGGCATCTTTGTACTTCTTGCCTGCTGACCTTGATGATGCTTCGAGGGCATGAGGATCAAACATAGGATGGTCTGCAAGCAGAAGAATAAATCGCTGACCCACGGAGCCGGTACAACCAATGCCGCCACACTTCTTTTGTGATCTCCACGCCATGTTGCTGGCAGACTTTTTCTAATGGCTCTTACGACGAGGCTGTCCTGCGCCATAGGCCTGATCAATGCCAACAGTTATGTATAGGCTAGCTAGCCGCTGACCTGCCATGGCCGCAAAGAATGTATGTTCAAAAGTTTGTAAGAGACACTTTCTGAGTCCGACCAATTGTGGACTTGTCAAACAGCCTAGGTCTCAGGGCGTCCATTGGACGGGTTTCGGCTAGCCTGCGCCCTATCCAACCACCCTGTCTAACAAGGCTATTTCGAGCGTTTTCTTGAGTATATAACACTCATTCTACGCGCAATTCTACATAGATTTAGACAGTCAATTCTATCAATTCTACAGACATTCTACTAGCTATTTAAATCTTCAATTTATCTGACAGTTATGAGCCCGGGTCTGCTATTCTGCAATTAATACTGAGTATTCATATTCTCCGTTTAATTAACTTAAATATTAATAACAGAATATCCTCTTCTGTCAGGGGCGCCAAGGGATTGAGCGACGTGACAATATAGCGTACGAATAGTATGCGTCTCGCAGCGTAAAGCTCTATTAATGATGGCGACAGAGGAGGCACTCCCAACGTTCTGTAAGTCGAACGATGGAGAACTCAGAGTTTCAGGCTGCAGAGTTTTCCATGTGTGTTCGCAGGC
>JAABUK010003234.1_pt1 | contig 27834 bp, 17 predicted proteins | sample 5559141 | NCBI WGS metagenome assembly JAABUK01 (sample SAMN10711869, study PRJNA513367) | rock metagenome | isolation source: Antarctica rocks | place: Antarctica: Victoria Land, Pudding Butte nord | collected 2016-01-03
CCTTCTTCTATAAAACGTTGCTTTATGCGTTCTACTGTCTTAATATTCACGTGAAGAACCTGAGCTATTTGCTCATCAATTAACTTATTGCCATGTTCACCTTCATCACAATTGAGCAATATGCACGCATTCCTATATCATTGTGAAGTATGCTTGCCTTTATTAAGAATCACCAGCAACTCCTCTTGCTTTGTAAGTGTCACCTTATAACGTACCATAACTTTTTTGACAGTTAAGGTACTAAAATAATAGACATTATTTACTTGACACGACACTAGTATATAAGTAATTGAATTTAGGACTGATTAAATAAAATGTTCATTGATTGAAACAAAGCTTTAGCTAGTGATAATAGGGTAATAGGAACTCAATTTATCAATTAAGGGCCTACGCGAACAGTAGGACAGCAAGAAATATTTTATTCACATCCTTGCCTAGGATAATTAAGAACGACGCTCATGAGAAATTTAAAAAGCATTCTTGAGATTCATTGTGATCAAACATTGATCTCCTTTCTTCACTTCTACACATTAGTTCATCTGGCTCCGGCTAAGCTGGATGGATTTTTTCCGCATTGAATTTCCAGTGGTATTTTACCGAAGTCTACCCATTGAATAGTACCTCCTACCCAGTTATTACGTAAGTTACTCAATAAACCTTTTAGTCTTTATTTCGTAAACTAGTTTTGCATTATATCGGCAAAAGTGACTAACTTAATATGTGAACAATGTATTTTGAGACATAAGTTCAAAATTCCAGCTGGAATTACTACTGACTTCATTATTCTTCAAGTCCGCATGTGGATACTCGTGCTCTTGATAACTATCAAAGGAAGTACAGTATCCTCTCAAACACAAAAGCTTGACAGCCTTAATCAGATACTACCTTTTCTTCAGGATACGGCTAAAGCAGATTGCCTTAATGAACTAAGTTATCACTATACGTATATTTCCAAAAAAGTATCTGCTGTTTACTTTCAGGCTTTGGCATACCAGCAATCTAAAAGATTAAAATATATTCACGGCATTGCCGAAGCGATCTCCCGACAGGCGGGTATCGCCGAACGTTTTGAAAACAATTTTGTCCTCGAAGAAAAATTAGCAAAAGAAGCTTTAGGCTGGTTTGAGAAGACATCGAATAAAAGAAACATAATTATTACATGGAATCAATTAGCATTTAGCCTCTTTGCGCAAGGTTACTATGATGAGGCTATCAGTTATGTAAAAAAAATATCGCAACAACATCAAAAAGAAGATAATGAACTTGGAATGGATGATGCACTCAACTTTATCGCATCGATATATGTTGCCAAAGGAGAGTATGATACTGGTTTTGAATACATGCAACAATCACTCAAAAGAGCCATTAAAGCCAAAGATTCTGTACATATCAGAAGTGCTTTAGAGGGTATAGGTCAGGTGCTCCTTCGAATAGAAAGTTACCAGGCTGCACTGAATTTTTACAGGCAATCACTGGAAAAAATAACAATGGAAGACTCTATCCACCAGGCCAGATACGAATATGATGTCTGGGCGCAAATGGAATTTGCAGAAGTTTATTGTCATTTAGGTCTTTATGACTCCGCGTTATTCCGATATAACCTATTTGACAGCGCGAGGGCTTCTGAAAAAGATCTCAGGGTGTTTCTTGTAAGCAAAGGAGAATATTACCTGATGCAACATAAATATATTGAAGCGCTTGATAATTTATATAAAGGTTTGAATTATCATAAAAAAGTCAATGATCGCAATGAGATTATGCGTGTGCTGCTGGACATTTCGAAGGTATTTTTTGCCATCGGCAATAATAGCCAAGCCATGAATTATGGGCGCCAGGGATTGAATATAGCCCTACAAACAAATGCAAAACAGTTTATACGAGATGGGTATGAAATTCTTTATTCTTTATTTGAAAATATCCATCAAAAAGATAGTGCATATATGTATTACCGCAGATATATAGAGATGAAGGATGCTGTAATGAATGATAAAATTAAGGGAAGATTTGCTGCATACAATTATGAACAAAGACTGGCTTACCTTGATCAAGAAAGACAACTGCAGCACCAAAAACTATTACAAACGGCCCAGCAAAGAACATTCCTGATAGTAATTATAATAGTTGTTGTATTTTCAAGCGTACTAATCTTCCGCTTCATGTTACTAAAACGTAAGCATGAAATCCATCTTCGTGAAAAAGCGGAAAACGAATTAGAAATGCAGAAGCTGGCTGGCCAAATAAACGAATCTGTGTTAAGACAGGAAACTTCAGAGCTGGAAATGAAGGCACTTCGTGCACAAATAAATCCGCATTTTATTTTTAATTCTCTCAACTCCATTAACTGCTTTATTATTCAAAACAATAAAGCACAGGCATCTGAATACCTTACTAAGTTTTCCAGGTTAGTAAGAATGATTTTGCAGAACTCCCAGGCAGCATTCATCTCGCTGGAAAGTGAACTGGAATCTTTAAGATTATACCTTGAACTAGAGGCAGTTCGTTATGACCAGCATTTTGCTTATGAAATAACAGTTGGAAGTGACCTCGATATTTCTGCAATTAAAGTACCGCCTCTTGTGATTCAGCCATATGCTGAAAATGCTATTTGGCATGGACTAATGCATCGCGAGCAAAAAGGCCTGCTAAAAATCGAATTATTCCAGAAAGATAATCTACTGCACTGCCGTATAACAGATGATGGTATTGGCAGAACCCAAGCTAAAGCTTTGAAGAGCAAATCTGCACCAACCTATAAGTCAATGGGGATGCAGATCACAGCCAGCAGAATTGAACTGTTGCAAGATAAAAAGGCCATGGACAATTACATTAAGATATCAGATCTTGTGCTTCCGGATGGAACAGCCTGCGGGACAGAGGTCTTAGTTAAATTTCCTATTTGTTATGATTAAAGCAGTCATCATAGACGATGAATCGCATTGCCTTATTACACTTAGCGTGTTACTAAAAGAAAATTGCCCGGAAGTTCACCTCTTACAACAATGCAGTTCAGCCAAAAAAGGAATCGAAGCCATCGATAAGTTCCAGCCTGATCTTGTATTTATCGATATTGAAATGCCCATAATGAACGGATTTGAAATGCTGGAACAGTTCCCTAAAATTAATTTTGCCGTGATTTTTGTTACCAGCTATGATCAATATGCTATAAAAGCAATCCGGTTTAGTGCGCTTGATTACCTGCTCAAACCTGTAGATCCCAACGAGCTTATGAGTGCCGTAAAAAAGATCCATCAAAAAATACACATACCCACAGCGGAACAATTTCAGATGCTTTTGGACCAGTTAAGGGAAAGTGGTAGCAGGTACAACAAGATTGCGGTACCTACATATGAAGGATTTGAACTGATACCTGCTGATCAGCTGCTATATTGTGAGGCAAATGATAATTATACACACCTGTTTTTGAAGAATAAAACTAAGATCGTTGCCTGCCGCACTTTGAAAGATGTGGAAGAGCAATTACAAAATTTTAATTTTTTTATCAGTGTTCATCATTCCTACGTTGTAAACCTGAATGAAGTAACAAAATATATTCGTGGTGAAGGCGGCCAACTTATAATGAGTAATGGTAATTTAGTAAATGTTTCGCGGAGCCGAAAAGATTCATTAATGCGATGGTTTAACTAGTGTTATGTTAACTCTAAATTGACGTACCTGTTATCAGCCGTCAGCTATCAGCCATCAGGAGGAAACTTATTACACATTGATCTGCTGACTGCTGAAAGCTGACGGCTGATAGCAATTCGATACGTGATTTCATACTTAACTTAACACTAGTGTTCTTAACACTCCGACAATTTCAACTGAATAACCTGTAGGGGTTGAAAGCTCCGCCAACGTTTTTGTCACCACGGGGCAAGTTGTATGAATTGTAAAATGTTGCAAGATTAATGAAATATCTTCAATGTCTTTGAATGATAACTACAATTATGAAGATGATGCCTTAAAACTCTAAAAAGGACCTTTCCTGTCTTAACCGTCTTTAAAAATGTATAAGCTTGTTCCCAGTGCCTTATTCCTAAATATTCTACAACCATATGCTAAGTCAATTCGCATAAGTCGATAAAAGTATTTCAACTACTTGTTGATAACAGTAAACTACTCAGTGGCTGTTGCCCCTGGAGCCTTACCATTTTAATTTTGATCATTTAGAAAACTTAAATACTAAAAGTCTTAAAAATGAGAAATCTTATCACAACCCTTCTTAGTACAGGAATACTAAGCATGCTATTTAATGGGAATGTAATTGCACAGCAACCAGGGAACAATTCAGGTCAGCTAACAGCAATTGGAATTCATTATAATGCTACTGCAGGCAATGAACTTAGTGCTGCACGTCCAACTTCAGCAATCAATGTTAAAGCCATGAGACATTTTCTAAAATCTTTCAAACAGGCTGATAGTGTTCACTGGTATAAATCAGGTGATGGGTTGATGGCATATTTCAAGGAAGCCGGTATTAAAACGAGAGTGGGTTATGATAGTAAAGGAGTATGGTTATATAACTTGCGTTCCTACCCTGAATTGCAATTGACAAAAAATATAAGGTCAGAGATAAAAAGCATATATTTTGATTTCTGCATTTCCTGGGTAAATGAAATTTCCACCCCCTCCAAAAATTTAATTTATCTTATTCATTTGGAGGATAAGACCTGCTACAAGACTGTAAAATATTATCAGGGAGAACTGGAAATCATTGAGCAATTATCGAAGCAGTAACGTATGCTAGATTAAACAAACCACATTCACTTTTACGTTAACGCGCACCTTCGGGAATGATCAATTAAAAACCAAAAGAAATATGACAAGTGCAGAAGATGAGAGGAAAAGAGTTGATTAGAAGGCTTCCCCTATAATTCCTGAATATAGAACTTGCTTGAAAAGGCAGTCACTCTAAACCAAAGATCAGCCAAATACTATAAACCTAAAACTGTTGCTAATTTTAAAAACATTTTACTAAAAGTACTGATATAGAATAAACATCCGCTTTTCCAAAGTGCAAGAGGGCAGATTCCAGGAAGCATGACTTATGGGTAAATGAAGATGCCTATTTTTTAATCCTTGAATCAAATTCAAAAGGTTCTACACTAAGTAGCTTTATTTTCTTAAAATCTATTTGTGCCGGATTGAGCAGGTAATTGCATTCTTCAGCAATAATTGCAGAAGGAACTCCTAATATTGCAGTTTCCCCCTTAGAAATCCACGCATCTCCAAGAGCCTGGGTATAGGGATAGTTTTCAAATAAATACCAGTCAGTTAATAGTTCCTCTTTCCTCATTATTATAATCTGAAGATCATCAGGAACTTCTATCACCATTGTCCTAAAATTAGCCTGAAGACCGATAGCGTTACGATGTACCACATTTTCGAGACAGGCAAGTGCTCTGGTTGAAGCGGTATAAAGCATCTTCACATCCTTTGAATTCCATCTTGCCGCATTTCCTGAGGTTATGAGTGAGCCCGAGTACTTTTCCAATGTAATTCTATATACATACATGATCAGGCAAGATCTCCAAATTCTATACGTACCAACTCGTCGTTAATTAAATTGATTCCGGTGAAGGTGTCAATGATATGATGTGGAACCTGGTTTCCTAGTCCATAAGCCGGTTTGGAAAGCCAGTCTGTAAAGGCTTTAATGGATCCAAAAACAGCAGTCCCTTTGTTGTACAGAGCAAAAAGTTTAAGCAGCTTTTCACTGGTGATTGCATCCAGTACTATTTTCTTATCCTTGTAATTCTGAAAGGTTTTCATGCTTTTATTCAGAGCAGCCTCAATGAGTTCATTAGGCAGGTCAGAAATAAGCATGAAATCAAAGACAGCTTCCGGTTTAAGTCCGGCTTTAGCTTTATATAAAAGAGAAATGTTATTTTGAAAAAACGGTTCATATCTTGAAAGCACTTTTGCGGTGTTCCTGCTTTTTGATACTGTTACTGACATAAACTAAACTTTGAGCTAAAATATAGAAAGTTTTCTGTAAAAACTGGAAAAGTTTCCATTCTACACTTGTACAGATTCTACACTTGTACAGAAGATTATCTTCACTGCTTCTTTTGATTATTAGGTATATACCTTATCAATAACTACACTACCATCCTCTACAATAAAGTACTCCTTTGAAGTGCCCATTGTATCAATAAAGTAAAACCGTTCTTTCACTATTTCCAACTTCTTTACAGTAGTGTGTCCAACCACTTGTTTTACCGTTTCGTATTTATAAGCATTCTTCTTCAGGCTGGCGGGTCTTACCCAAATGGGAGATTGGGTCACATTATCGCCATACGGATCATTTCCATTAAAAAAGAACCTTCGGGGTTGATGTTGAAATAATTCATTGATGAATACATCTACCGCTTCTGCGTTATACCCGGCATTATGTAACCAGGTATGGGTCACCCCAGCATGCGTGAACAAGTAGTTCTCCCATTGATAGCACATCTGAAGCAAATGCTTATGTTCTTCAATCAACTGACTTATTGCAAAAGCATACCGCGACTGAAATCCTGAGTACGTTTCATTGATTGTCATAGCTATGGGTAGATAATGAAAATCATGGTTACCAATGAGCAGGACTACTTTATCAGGGTTTGTTTGTTTAAAAGCAATAATATCACGGAAATTGTTCATCTGCTCTTGTGCATTAATATCCAAGGAATCAAAATAATCTCCCAGGAGCACCAGCTTATCAAACTCCTGAGTGTTGACAAGCCTTTTCCAGGTGTTTCTGCCATGTACATCACCCATTGCCATTAGTGTCATCTGCAAACATTGAAGGAGTAAAGTAAAAATATTCTGATTATGTACACTCTAAAGATAATATTGAATCTCTGATAGTGAAGCTTCCAAATTGAAACGGCACTACTAAGGACGACACAAACAATACTCAATGTATTAGTAATTGCAAAAGATATATCAAAGAGCCTCACTATCGCTACTTACTAACAAGGTAAAGGAACCCGTAAGCCGGTATTGGTATTTGTTTACAGACTATTCCTCTATTCCCACCAGTGAACTAATTCTTTTTGTTGTGCCTTTTTTGTGGCTTCTTTTTCAGGATCTTCACTCCATGCAGCTAGAAAAAACTGGTAGTTTCGTGCTGCTAAATTAATACGTCTTTTAACCCGGGTATTAAATTATATGCCAAGCATCATCATATTTGAAGACGACGACCAGTTAAGAGATTCACTGGTTGTATTGATTAGTATCAGCAACAGCAATAATTTTGCAGTAGCGGAAACTATGCCAACGCAATGGATGCGGCAACCATTATACGCCGCGATAAACCCGATGTAGTCATGGATATTAATATGCCCGGCAAAACAGGCATTCAGGCAGTAAGGGAAATAAAAGAAGCCCAGCCTCAAACATTCATTATCATGTACACCATGTTTGAAAATGATGAAAATTTATTCAACAGTCTCTGTGCGGGCGCAAACGGATACATTCTTAAAAAGACTTCCCCATTTAAATTATTTGAAGCAGTTAATGAGGTGATTGAAGGAGGGGCGCATATGTCGCCAACTATTGCGTGACGCCTGTTACAGAGCTTTGAAATAAAATCATCCGGACAACAATACCACTTAACCCAACGCGAAAAGGAAATATTGCAGTTGCTTATAAAAGGTTATAGTATAAAAGCTATTGCTTCTGAATTAAAAATCTCCTTCGATACTGCACGCACTCACCTCAAAAATATTTACTCTAAACTGCATGTAAACTGTGGCAAAGAAGCGATAGCAAAAGTATTGCGTGAAAGAATTATCTGAAACAGTCTAATTCAAATTCTCCTCCCAACAGTATCACTCAAAAACCGTATTGTATTGATTTAGAAACCGGGCCATATTTGTTTCGTAAGATATTTACAACTATTAAAATAAAAATATCAATTATGAAACAAGTATCAATCATTATGAACTTCTCCCGCTATCGCTTTGCTCTTTTGCTTGGAGTTATTGCAATGCTAGCCAGTTGCCAGAGGCCCGATCACCATCTTAAAAGAACAGTACCTTTAAAAGCAGCATTCAAAACAATTTCAACAATCGTTGAGGAAGGTTCTCCTAAAAAAGATATGATCACCGGAGAAGGAAATGGAATACCTATTGGGAAATCTTCCTTTGTTACTCATGCAACGTTTGACGTTAATTATAATCTTACAGGGAACATAATTGTTACAACGGAAAATGGAGATAAATTATTTGCTAATATTCAAGGAAATGCTCCTGATATTGATGCTAAAGGAAATATACATTACATTTTGAAAGTACAATTACAGGAGGTACGGAAAATTTGCGGATGCAACGGGCAGCTATTCAGGCATCGCTCATGAAAGCATTGAAACTCCTGAAGGATCAGCGTCATCGGACGGAACTATTACCTATTGGTTTTCAGAGAGCTGGCAATTAAAAATTTCTACAATCTTATATTATTTCACCTAGGAAATCATCATTAAAAAATAATTGGTAAACCGACTTTATCAATGTGGAATTGATTTAAAAAGAGCAAGTTGAAAAAATATTTTTAATTTGCTGTTTTTGTAGTCAATACAATTTGAGTATACGTTACCTAATTCAAGAGGTAGCATGGACAAGGCTTGTCTAACTCATATTGACATTGGAAGTAATTGTAATTAAATTCAAGACTGTAATAATTTAAATAGAAATTATTATGCAAGTATAATTTCCTATGCGTATGAGATATTCAATTTTTAGTTGGTGACCATCGCGAAAAGGTGGTAAAATAAAAAGCAATAACACGCATAACATATCAAATGTGTTGGAGATGTGCCGGAATACATTAATGCATATTCTAATCTTCTGTAGCTATACTCATCAACAGTTTCAATCTTGACAGGCCATAAATGGACCAAATCACCCAGTCCCACAGTTATGCAGTAACAAACCGAAATTGGCTATCCATCTCTTATGTGAGCTGTTGAACTAATTTTCTTTCCCGAACTGTTGATAACCCTTTCTCCAGTATCGGAAAAATATATGTAATTCATTTGTTATTAAGAATATCAGTATGGGGCGCTTCAAAATGAATGCGCTTTTTTCCCATTGAGCCACATACGACCTGCATTGAACCTTTTGAATTGTTGCGCCATTCGCCAACCTGTATTTTAAGGGTCACTACGGCCCATTAGAAACAATGCCCCTTGCCAGTTAAACAGAAGCTCATTGGTAAGAGGTAGGGAGAATAATAACTACATTTTTATCTCAACTCGGATCATTTGTCGAATGAAAGAGTTATTTGGTCGTAAAGAATCATTCCTATCATCGAAATAATTTTTAATAGGCTGTTTTCTGCTTCACTTTTGGTAGCAGAAAAGAGCAGTTCATTCTTTCCACAAACGCAGATAATAACCATAAGTCAGATGAAACAGTTAATTATTTTTTCTTTATTCATAATTAGGGAAACGCCAGGAAGCTCACAAGCACTTACTATCTACTGGCAAAATAAAGAATGAAAACAGGGACTCGCTCTCATTTGCTTCTGTGTTTATTTTCAGTCAGAAAAATCTAACAAAACCGGTGGCAGAAAAATAGCCAACGAAGACGGTTCCTTTGAAATAATCCTCCCTACCAAAGGCACTTATATCATAATTTCCCACGAAGCCTATTACGATTTTAAAAGAGAAATTGAGATGAACGATCCATTAATATTGGATTCTATTATTTTAGCAAAAAAGGAAAACCATTTAAGCACAGTCTTGGTTACGGCGAAAAAACCTTTTATTTCAAGAAAGCTGGATAGGATAGTGATGAACGTGCAGGACAATGCGGCCGCGTGTACAGTCTGACTTTGTGCATAACGAATCAATAAACTGATTTCAAAGTAATTAACTTAAACAAAGAGCCGGAAAGTAGCGCTGTAGTTTAACTCGTTAAAAATAAAACTAAAATAAGGCATACCTTCAAGAAGGAATAGCTACTGAGTTATTTAAATTACGACTGCTGGAACCAACCATGTGCGGCTTTTACAAACAACCCGTGTTATGTTAACTATAAACTGAGGTATTTGCTTTCAGCTTTCAGGAGGATTACTGGTATTGATTTTCTGATAAATGACTGCTGATAGCAATCAATACGCAATTTCATGCTTAACTTAATTACTTTTAACCAAGTAAAAAACTGCTGGCTATATGATCTTCAGAATGCTTTCTTTTATTGTCTTAACAATCTTATTTGTTGCCTGCACTCAATCACTTCCAGGTGATGTTGCGGCGGCCTATAAAACAGTTCCTGATAATATAGATTTTAACAGGCATGTGAAACCTATTTTATCAGATCGTTGCTTTTCTTGTCACGGTCCTGACAAAGGAAAATTAAAAGCCGGTTTACGGTTGGATATTCCTGATGCTGTTTATGGAGAATTACCTGAAACCCCCGGGAAAAAAGCGCTTGTTCCCGGAAGCCTTCGCAATAGCGAAGTCTTTAAAAGAATTATTTCTACTGATCCTGATTACCTGATGCCCGAACCAAAATCGCACCTTACACTTAGTGCTTACGAAAAAGCAGTGCTGATCAAATGGATTGAAAACGGAGCAACATATAAACCGCATTGGGCCTTTATCAAACCGGTAAAACCCGACTTACCTGAAGTAACACAAAAAGCCTGGATGAAAAACCCCATTGATCAATTTATTCTATCTCATTTAGAAAAAGAAAAGCTACCACCATCACCGCAAGCAGATAAAGAAACATTGCTTCGACGTATTAGTCTGGATTTAACAGGCCTTCCGCCTTCTCTTGACGAAATGGATGCTTTTATAAAAGACCCATCACCCAATGCCTATGAAAAACAGGTAGATCGTTTATTAGCTTCACCACATTACGGAGAAAAAATGGCAACAGACTGGCTTGATGTGGCCCGCTTCGCAGATTCGCATGGCTACACAGTGGATAGGTTAAGAGATATGTCGCCATGGCGCGACTGGGTGATCAATGCCTTTAACAAAAACCTTTCTTATAATGATTTTATCACCTGGCAACTGGCCGGCGACCTGCTTCCTCATCCTACCAAAGAGCAATTGATTGCAACGGCATTCAACCGCAATCACCAGCAAAATATGGAAGGAGGAATTGTGGAAGAAGAATTTCGTGTAGAATATGTAACAGACAGGGTGAACACTACTGCTGAAGCCTTTATGGCTTTAACAGTAGGATGCGCCAGGTGTCACGATCATAAGTTTGATCCTATTTCGCAAAAAGAATACTACCAGATGTACAGCTTTTTTAATAATATTAAAGAAGCCGGACAAATATCCTGGGATAATGCAATGCCTGTTCCTACCATGCTGATCACCAATGATGAAAAAGACAAAATTCTTTCTTTTTTTAAAACAAAAGAACAACAAAAACAAGATCAGCTAAGAACTGAAGCACAGGCAGAAGAAAATAGTTTTAATCAATGGCTGCAAAGCAATGCATATAAAAAAGGGTTGCCGCAAAAATTTCCACGGGATGTTGTTGCCTATTTCCCATTAAATGATTCCTCCTTAAAAAACAGTATTAAACCTTTTGGAAAAGCAGCAATGAAACGAGAGGGAAATACAAAGGAAAGTCCGGTAATGGTACCTGATGAAAAAGGCAAGGCCCTAAGGTTTAACGGCGATACATGGCTTGACCTTGTCAACATTGGTAAGTATAAACGCTCCGATCCTTTTTCTGTAAGTGTATGGGTAAACATTCCTGCAGCTATTAAAAGCGGCGTTATTTTTCACAGGGGCATATCCGGCCTTTTATATAATTTCCGTGGCTTTCACCTGGCGCTTGAAAATAATAAGCTGCAGCTTGAGATGGCGCATACCGCCCCATACAATGCGATCATAGAATATACAAAACAGGATGTGCCCAGAGATCAATGGATCCACCTGGCTGTAACCTATGATGGTTCGAGTAAGGCTGGCGGATTTAAAATATACCTGAATGGCACTGAAATGCAAACAGTAACAGATCAGGATAATCTATACAAGGACATCGTATTTGCTGATCCAAAACAACAACCGGCCCTGCAATTCGGCGCATGGGAGAGAGGCATGGGATTAACCGGTGGCAAGATAAAAGATATCACTGTTTTTTCGAGAGACCTGGCATATCTGGAAGTATTGCAGATAGCGGATTCAAAATCATTTACTGAAATTTTTAATAAAAGTGCCGCCAGCTTAACAGCTACTGAAAAATTATTTTTTAAGGAATATTATCTGGCTAATTTTTCTGCAAGGCAAAAATTAGCCAGATCAGAACTAATAAAGCTTAGAGCTCACTACAATGACAGCATTGAAAACCTGCCGGAGCTGATGGTTATGCAGGAAATGCCGTTACCCCGCAAAGCCTATATTCTGGACCGTGGACAATATGATACCTATAAAGAAGAAGTGTTTCCCGATGTGCCTAAAAGCATTCTGCCGATGCCCAAAAATTTTCAACGTAACAGGCTTGGGTTTGCGCAATGGCTGGTGCATCCTGATCATCCCTTAACAGCAAGAGTAGCGGTGAACCGCTACTGGCAAATGTATTTTGGAAAAGGCCTGGTTAAATCAGCGGAAGATTTTGGCAATCAGGGCGAGATGCCATCTAACCCGGAATTACTGGATTGGCTGGCCTTGTCTTTCCGCGAGTCCGGTTGGAATGTGAAGGCTTTGCAAAAAATGATTGTTATGTCTGCCACTTACAGGCAAAGTTCAAAGTCAGGCCCAAGAGCAAATGCGGCTGATCCAGAGAATATTCTGTTATCACATGCACCTGCAAATCGCTTAACCGCCGAAATGCTTCGCGACAATGCCCTGGCTGCAAGTGGTTTATTAAACTTAAAAATCGGGGGGCCCAGTGTGTATCCTTATCAACCGGAAGGTTTGTGGAAGATCAATGGTTCTGAGTATAAAGAAGATACGGGAAACAATATTTACAGAAGAGGACTCTATACTGTTTGGCGACGCTCTGCTCCGAATCCTACACAAGCTACTTTTGATGTTGGCATTAGAACCAGTTGCATTGTAGGGAGGCAAAAAACTAATACACCTTTACAGGCATTAGTTACACTCAATGATCCTACGTTTGTAGAAGCTGCAAAAGTAATGGGTGAACAGATAACAGAAGGAGCCGATACAAAAAAAGGGATAGTTCTGGCCTTTAGAACACTAACCGGTAGAAGACCTTCTCAACAAGAACTGGCATTGCTAATGGAATTGAGGGAAAAAGAATATCAGAAATTTAAAATGAAGAAAGAAAAAACTAAAGGCTGGCTTGCAACAGGAAGGTATATCATAAACCCTTCACTGGATGCCGCTCAGGTTGCTGCCAATGCGGTAGTAGCCAGCACTATTATTAATACCGATGCCGCATTAACAAAAAGATAGAAATCATGTGTCAACATCACGAAGGATTTAACCTGCTGAATAAAGACCTGCAAACAGTTAAAAAACAATTAGACCGCAGAACTTTTCTTACCAAAACTTCTATGGGGTTAGGAGCGCTGGCCCTTGGTTCATTGATGGGAACCACAAAACTTTTTGGTAAAAATGAAAGTGCACCTGTTGAAGAAGCCCTTGTCAATAGCTTCCCCAATTATCTGCCAAAAGCTAAACGCATTGTGTATTTATTTCAGAGCGGCGGCCCTTCTCAGTTAGATATGTTTGATTATAAGCCTATGCTTGATAAATACCAGGGGCAGGACCTTCCACCTTCGGTGCGCAAAGGACAGCGCCTGACGGGAATGAGTGCAGGCCAGGCTACATTGCCTGTTGCTTCTTCGTTATTTAAATTTCAGCAGTACGGCGAATGCAAGGCATGGGTGAGCGACCTGATGCCCTATACGGCAGAAGTGGTAGATGAGCTGTGCTTTATTAAATCCATGTACACCGAAGCCATCAATCATGACCCTGCCACTACTTTTTTTCAAACAGGAAATCAAATAGCAGGAAGGCCTTCGATCGGTGCCTGGATGAGTTACGGCCTGGGTTCTGATAATGAAAACCTGCCTGCATTCATTGTATTGGTTTCTAAAAATGCGGGTGGACAACCACTGCTGGCCCGCTTGTGGGGGAATGGATTTTTGCCATCAAAATACCAGGGCGTACAATTCCGCTCGGGTAAAGATGCTGTTTTGTATTTGAGCAATCCTGAAGGATACGATGGAGCAGACAGAAGAGAATTGCTGGATTATTTAAAAAAATTAAATGAACTGCAACTTGATACATACGATGACCCGGAGATCAACACACGCATCGCTCAATACGAAATGGCGTTTCGTATGCAAACTTCAGTGCCGGAAGTAATGGACATGTCAGACGAGCCGGACTGGGTTTTTGACCTTTATGGAAAGGATAGCCGTGACCCCGGAACGTATGCCGCTAATTGCCTTATGGCCCGAAGGCTGCTGGAAAAAGATGTGAAGTTTGTGCAGCTGTATCACCAAGGCTGGGATCAGCACAACAGCCTTCCAAAAGACATTGGAAAGCAATGCCAGAATACCGACCAGGCCACGGCAGCATTGATAAAAGATCTGAAACAAAGGGGCTTGCTGGAAGACACCTTAGTGGTTTGGGGAGGTGAGTTTGGGCGAACAGTGTATTCGCAGGGAAAATTAACCAAAGACAATTATGGCCGTGATCATCACCCCCGATGCTTTACCATGTGGATGGCTGGCGCTGGTGTAAAGCCTGGCTTTACTTATGGTGAAACCGATGATTTTGGATATAACATTGTTAAAGAACCGGTGCATGTTCACGATTTTCATGCAACCCTTATGCACCTTTTTGGAATTGATCACGAAAAAATGGTGTATAAATACCAGGGAAGAAGATTTCGTTTAACAGATGTAAGTGGTAAAGTAGTGAAAGATATTTTAACTTAATTTCTTGTCGCGCTACTTCCATAGCACCAATGTCATGTCAATTATGAAACTAACTGAGAAATTTGCTATCAGGAAAGAACGGCAGTAACTGTTTGCCTGATAGCTGAAGGCTGAATGCTGATAGCAAAATGCATCATTTTATTGTTGACATAACACGAGTAATCACAAAGACTTTATGCCCCTCTGCCTTCGTGTATTTTGTAGCTATCAATACTAAAACAATAAATGCACAAACGAAATTTTTTAAAGCCCTCGGATTCCTAACACCTGTATTCTTTCAAAGGCTTCCCTTACAATTAATATATTTATGGAACGCCAGCCATATGCCATCTTTTAAACAGGAAAGAGTATAAACATGTTGATTACCATCGAGACATTTTTTGGAAGGTTTCATCCGCTGATTGTGCATCTGCCCATCGGCTTTTTATTATTGGCTGTATTTTTTACGTTGTTATCGTTGCAAAAAAAATACATGTCATTACGGGTAGCAGTGCCATTTAGTTTACTCTTAGGAAGCATAAGTGCAGCCTTTGCCTGCATTACCGGTTATGTTTTGTCAGTCTCTGGTGATTATGATACGGAGTTATTGGATGATCACATGTGGGCTGGCATTTTTATTACTGTCCTTTCTTTTATTACTTACCTTATCAGCATAAAAAAAATACCACTCCCCTTTTTTCAAAACCCTAAAACACTTATAGCAACAATTCTGATCCTCTTTCTTTTCATCAACGTCACCGGTCATTTAGGGGGCAGTTTAACCCATGGCTCAGATTATATAAGCGCTTCTTTTTTGTGGGATGAACACAAAGAAAAAAAGAAAATAACCAATATAAATGATGCCTTTGTTTTTGCGGACTTAGTACAGCCGATTTTAGAAGATAAATGCGGCAATTGCCATAATGGTTCCAGGAAAAAAGGTAAACTTTCCATAGCAAATTTTGCATCAATTACAAAAGGAGGTAAACACGGAACCGCCATCAAACCAGGTGATCCGGCTGAAAGTGAGATCTTTAAACGGGTAACACTTCATCCAAAGGATAAAAAATTTATGCCTGCCGATGGCAAAACGCCGCTTACTACTGACGAAACAGCTATTATTAAATGGTGGATTGAAAAAGCAGCCAGCACCACCGACAAAAAGTTTGCGGCAGTAAATCCACCGGAGGAAATAAAAAAATATGCTACAGCCTTTTTTGGTGTGGAAGGTAATGATGCAACTGAAAACTATACATCCATCAATATTCAGGCACCTCCTGTTGATAAAGAAGTAATGAAAGAATTAAAACAATCCGGCTTTGTGATCAAGTTCCTCCACTTCAAACCAGACCTGCTTGATGTTACGCTGCCCTCTTCGGATAAAACAGTAAATGCAGCAGAAAAATTAAAAACCCTTCTACAACTGAAAGAAAATATTATTTGGTTAAATATTGCCGGCAATAATGTTACGGATAACGGGATGGAAATCGTCAGTCAATTTAAAAATCTGGAACGCCTGAAGCTGGATCAGAATCCTGTTACTGATAAAGGAATAGCAAAGCTTCATAGCTTAACCAATATAAAAAGCCTCAACCTTTATAATACCAAAATTACCAGGGATTGCCTGGTTGCCTTAAGCAAATTAAAAAGCTTAAAAACAGTTTATGTCTGGGGTACCGGCATCAACAAAGAAGATGTTTCAACGTATGCACCTGGCCTTACCATTGTAACAGGTAGGTAACTGGAAAGAGGAAAGCTATACCTATAAGGTAGGCTGTTCAAAAATGCATAGTTGTTTGCGTACAGTTTTTTGCCGGCTCTGAAAAAAGTTGTTACTTTTAATAACACTTTGTAAGAGCAACCCCGAAGGGGTGAAATGATTATAGAAAATGGTAACCCCAGGGCACGAACCCCGAAGGGGTGACATAGAACCTCACGGACTATTATAATGCCACCCTTTCAGGGTTCGCGTCATATAATAATTTAATTACTATAATCCCGTTACCCCTTCGGGGTTTGCCAGACCTTAAATCTAAGCAGTTGAAAAGTTCATAGAATTGTCTGTAAAGTTTTTAAAATATATTTATAATATCTTATTCACTAAAACTGTACGAAAACTACTATTGTTTTTTGAACAGCCTACCTAGCCACAAAGCTATAATTATTGCCGGTATGGAACATGTATTTCCATTTTCCCCGCCCATTTTTTTGGAATTGGTTTTCCTGCAGCCCAATGGATTGCATTCACTACCAGGTGCTGGAAAGGTTCCAGGTCAAAATCCTCAGGATGGCCCAGGGTAGTAAAGAAAAATTTTGCTCCATAGCTGTTTTTTCCGCTCCAGGCTACCGGGTTATCAAAAGCATCTTTCTTGTCAGGATTTATTGCGTGGCCCATTAATAACCAGGTTGACCCTTTAGTAGGATAATCGGGCAGCACTTTGTATAACCATGATTTAGCATGGAAATTATTCGTTACCCCCGTAAGCAGGGGATTTTTTGCTGCCGCAGGAATAATAGTTACGTCGGTAGTAGATTTATGCCCGTAATGTGTATGGTTAGCTTTACCACCCCAACCCGGGGGGGAATTAAAGGCAAGTTCGCCAAAGGAATTCCATTTTTCCAATGGGTGCCCTTTTGGATAATTAAAAGCGTGGCTGGTAGTGCGGAATCCTACCAGGGGCTTACCGGTTTTTAAATAATCTTCAATATATTTTACCTGGTCGGCTGGTAACCGGCGCCAACGCAGGAAAAACACCGCTACGTCAGCCTCTTTTAAAGCTTCTAATCCAGGAATATTCTCTTCTGAATTATGATCAGGAAAAGCTTTCAGAACTTTGGTGCGAAATCCGTAATTTTTTTCTAATTCGGCTGCAATAACCGGCAATGTTGCCTCGCCGCTATACTCATGATCTCCGGTAACAAACACGATGTATGGTTTTTTAACATTTCCGCTGAATTTCTTCGGTGCACAGGAATAAAAACCGCTATGCAGCAAAACGCATAACAACAAATACCAGGTAATACGCTTTATATCTTTCATTTAAAATTATATATTGTCAGGGTTTTGCCGGTTGTTTAAGAACACTGGTGGATTTTTTCTCCCAGGGATGTTGTTTCAACAACTCTTCAGGTGAATAAAAGCCAGTTTTGCTTTTTGTTGCGGCTCGTACCTGTTTCACCCTGGCTGGAGAAACAGCAGGTGCATTGTTACCAAAAGAATTACGAACGTAAGTAATCACCGCAGCTACTTCCTCATCATTTAGCATCCCGCCGAACGGCGTCATTGGTACTTGTCCCGGATATTTCCTTCCCTGTAGTTCCAGAGGTCCATATAATCCTTTTAAGACAATCTTTATCATTCTGTCCTGGTTTCCAAGTACCCAGTTGCTATTGGTAAGAGGTGGAAAACCGGATGCAGTAAGTCCTTTACCGTCGGGCTGGTGACAGGTAGTACAAAAACCATCACGGGCATATATAGCCTTCCCTTTGTTAAATAGTTCACGTTCCGCTCCTTTCAGATCTGTTTTTACCACTGCTTCTTTTTTCTCTTTTACTTCATGCCCGTTCAGATGGGCAACCGCAGTTTCATAAGCCGGAAGCATCCATTCATCAAGTGGCTTCTTACCAGCTTCCAAAACAATAGGCAGACCAATACTTTTATCAAGCCAGGAAGCTGCTACAATCGTTTCCAGGCGAACACGGCCATGCTGATCTCGCGCTGCCTCCATAAGAAGCTTGGCCTGATCAGGTACCTGATCACCTGTATAACGTAAAACTCGGACTCCCGCGGCCCTGGCCCTGTAATCTTTGGCCTGGAGCACTTGGCGAAGCAAGCTTTCGTCTACTTTATTAAGGCCCCAGCTTACCCATAAACCCTCCAATAAATTATGTTCATATTCCTCATCTTTCTTATCCAGACCTGCAACCCAGGCATGTAGCTTAGGTAGTACCTCAGATGTATCCCTACCCCGCAGTTCACGCTGGGTGCGGTAACGTGTCCGGTATTCTGGAAGCTTCAGGTTCTCTAAAAGTTCGTCTATGCTTGCTCCTGCCACCTTTGCAGGCTGAACTAAAGGCCGGGAAGGATACGTAATGCGGTAAATACGACCATGTACATGATCACGTAATGGATCACGGGCATTATGCTGCATGTGCCCTATTAATACATTATGCCAATCAACAACGTACAACGATCCATCTGGAGCAAATTCCATATCCACAGGCCTGAAGTTCTTATCATCAGATACTAAAAGGTCCTGGCGGAATTTACTCTTATACCCTGTACCATCATCTACCAGGCTGTGTTCTTTCGTACCTAAAAATCCGATAGTGTTATTGATAAGAAAATCGCCCTGAATGTCATCAGGAAAATGACGGCTCGAAATGAACTCCAGCCCTGAAGTTGGACGTACCCTTTGTTTTTCTTCAACAAGGTTAAATCCTTTTGGTGTAAACACTCCATATCTCGATTTAACTGTACCTGGCATCATCCAGCGAACATCCGGACTTGAAGTTTCTGCAAAAAAATTCTGCCCCCATTTATCAAATGCAATTCCCCAGGGATTCGGAATAGAAAGCTGGGCAGTGCGCTCCAATTTGTGGCGCTGAGGACTGTAACGGTAGAACCCTCCATTGGTAGCACGAACAGGGCCGTAAGAAGTCTCTACATTGGTATGTAAGAAAACACCTTCACCCATATAAATAGCGCCTGATGGATCAACAGTATAGGCATGATGGGCATGATGTGTATCATGGTCATCAAAACCACTCAAAAGGATTTCCCTGGTATCGGCTTTATCATCACCGTCGGTGTCTTTAAAAAGCATGAAGTTGGTGCCTTGCGAAACATAAACCCCTTCAGGAGCCAGCTCAAACCCAACCGGTAGGTGCAAATGGTCTGCAAATACTGTTTCTTTGTCGGCTTTTCCATCAGCATTTGTATCTTCCAGTATAATGATCTTATCGTTTGGCTTATTATCTCCTGGCTTATAGTGAGGGTACGTTGGCATAACAGCCACCCAAAGGCGGCCTTTATTATCAAAGGATAACTGGCAGGGGTTCGCCAGGTCAATAAATTGTTGTTCAGAAGCAAAGAGTTCTATCTTATAGCCTGGCGCCACTTTCAATTTGTTTAACGCATCCTGGCCGTACAGGTATTCCAGGCTGCCATTTTTATCCGGGTTATAGTTCGTTGTCATTTCCTTCAGGTGGATGGTGTTTTTATCGGCGGCATCCAGGTCCATTTTTTCTCCTTTAGCTGCCTTCCAAATGGCAGTATCTCTTATAGCAGTCATCTGGCGGATTTTAGTAAGTTCATCCGGGTAATTGTCTTGTCCGAAAGGATTGTAACGGCGGCCATAAACATGGACACCATTAGGGATTTTAAGATCATTATGCCAGAACCAGTTTTTTTCCATAACGGCCGCATGTACCAACGCATGATTGACTTCGGCCGGAGCAGTTTCTTTTCCAAACACCTCATCAGTCAGCAATGTAGCAAACTTGGCATACCCGGCATCTGTAAGTTGCGACCCATCAATTGTCAGGGATGAATCTGATGTATCATACCATTTTTTTGAAGGTGAATAGGCATCTACGAAATGAACATTATTTCTGGCAGCAATTTCTTTCATACCTTCTGTGTACAGGGCAAGGTTTATATTTTCCTTCTTACCATTGGGAAGGTCAAACTTAGCAGAGAGATCCTCGAATGCTATAGGTGATACAATAGCCAATTGAGGAGCTGTTACTCCATTGTATTTTTGACTTAAGGTGTGTTTGATAAAGGCATCCAGTTCGGCCTTATAGTTTTCGAGTCCTTGTTTGCCCTGGAAAGATTCGTTGAACCCAAAGAAGGCGAGAATGATATCAGCCTTATGCCGGTAGATCCACTCGTCCGGTGTTTCATAGAACCCCTGACTATCGGAGTTCCTGGCAAGTTCGGTCTGAAATTTTTCAGCACCCGGGAATGCCCAGGGTGACGGTCTGCCTGAATGAGGCCTGAAACCCGGAGTGTTTCCCCCGTCGCACATATTGCGGATATAGAGCAAACTGTCAGGATAACGAAGATGCATCTCGGTCTCAAAATGACCAAAGTTCATCATACGGGATCCAAGGTTATTTCCAATTAAAATGATGTGTGCACCGTTTTTAATTCTTAATACAGAAGGAACTGATCGCGTAAACTGCAATGAAACGAACCCTATTATAAAAACGGCCAGGATTGTAAATGCTACTTTAATATTAACCTTAATACTCATTGTTATTTTTTGTTTAATTCAAAGATGATTGTACGATCAGGTATGCATTAATCGCTGAGCCTGTTTATTCTATTGCAATGATAAAGCTAGTGTCGTGTCAAGCATAAATGTCGTATTATGCTATCAGCCGTCAGCTATCAGGTGAAAATGTATCAATTAATACTATCCAGATAACTAACCGTCATTTTATTGTTGACATGACAGTAATGTCATGATAACTATAAATTGACGCCTTGCTTTCTGCCGTCAGGAGGACACCTATCACACATTGTTCTGCGATAGCTGAAAGCTGATGGCAATTCAATACGTAATTTCGTATTTAATCTAACACTATCAGCCAAATTTAATACAGAGGATTTTGAATCAGCATTTTATTTTTATTCATCTCGCTTAATCTGATAGGCATAAAATACGATTTGTTTTCCCAATGCCTGTTTTGAATATCAATGATCTTATAGGTAGGCTTCTTCTGGGTATAAGGTAATCGAATATCAATTGCTTTGGCATTGGTCATAACCTTAGGTGCTATCATCCAACGCCGGATATCAAAATAGCGCTGGCTTTCAAATGCCAGTTCTATTTGCCTTTCATGCATTACACTTTCGATAAGTTTACTACCTGTTGTACTTATTTTAGGTAAACCTGCCCTCTCTCTTATCATATTGATGTATTTCTGTGCTTCGGCTTCCTCGCCAAGTTGAGCACAGGCTTCAGCATAAGTAAGCATCATTTCTGAATAGCGAATAAAACGCCAGGGATAATTTTGTTTTTGAAATGGGATTACAACAGCAGGATCAATAAATTTCCTCATAAAATATCCAGTGTAAGTTCCTGCAAAGGCCGCAACAGGACTACTTCTTGTATCCAGTCCACTCACCCAGGATTTATCGGCTTGTTGGTAGAAACCAACCTGTATAACACCAACAGGGTCCAAACCTTGTCCATTTGCCGGGCGTGGCCTCCACGGAGCACCTTCATAATTGATATCAGCATAAAAACGGGCTTCCCTGTTCTTATATGGATCTTCGGCTTTAACGGGATCGTTCCAATCAAAAGAAGTTCCGTCCTTCATTTCAAAAGCATCTGCGAACTGGCTTGTAGGATCAGTATTACCCCAACCTCCCCAACCTCCAGGGCTGTTAGTAAAATCTATTCCCTGACCTCCAATTGTTGCCTGATCGAAAACGCGGACAAAAATGTCTTCGGTTGTTTTTAAAGAAAGAAATATCTGGGCATAATTCTTAGCGATATCCTCACCAGGAGCCGGAGTTGGTTTAACCATACTATATACACCAAGATCTATCACCGCTTTAGCAGCATCTTTGGCAGCTTTCCAACGGGAAGACCTATCGCCTCCTACATAACCAATTAACTCAGGATGACCGTATCCGGTAGCCCAGGAACCATTTGAGTTATACAGGTCACTGGCAGCATACAGGAGTACCCTTGCTTTCAATGCCAATGCAGCGCCTTGAGTAACCCTTCCATAATTGCTACCTGTTTGTGTTAATGGTAATAACGCCGCAGCTTTGTTACAATCATCGGTAATAAATTTGATGCAATCCTCGAAAGTATTCCTGGGTGTTAAAAACTCATCTGTCAGTCCATAAGTCTTTGTAATAATTGGAACTCCGCCATACATAAAAGTCAAAATATAATAATAATAAGCCCTCAAGAAAAAAACCTGTCCTGTTAACTGATCTTTCTTGGCTTTATCATCGTAAGTATGCTTTTCCGCCTCTTCGAGGAATAAATTACATGCCCTCACTTGTTTGTAAACAGTTTCCCATCTCATTGCCTGTTGTACAGGCAGTTGATCAAAAATGGCATAATCGCTGGGTGTAATAAGAGAATTAGTAGCAGCATCTGATCCTGCGCCGGAATTAAACATAGATTCATCTGTAAGAGAGGTCATCATCATCCTGGCGTTTATCTCCTGGGGGAGGCCAGAATAGATATTATTTGTGAATGCCTTCATAAGTTCCAAATCACTCCAAACCGCAGTTCCGTCATATTGATCCAGGGGACGTCTTTCAAGATACCCTTTCTTGCAAGCGGCAAATTGAGCCAACAAAAACAATCCGGTTAAAATATATAGTAATCTTTTCATTTCTATTAAGTTTAAAAATTTAAGGTTATACCCCCGTTTATCACTTTTTGAGGTATATAGTTACCACCGGTATTTCCGGGTGTTACCGTTTCAGGGTCATAGTCGTAAAGGCCAGGACTATATGTAAACAAGTTGTATGCACTCACATATACTCTCAGCCCGCTGATTCTTAATTTATTGCTGAGGGTCTGAGGCAAAGTGTATCCGAATTCCAAGGTCTTTAATCTCATATAATCTGCGTTTAGCAGGTATTGGGTACTTTTATTACTCTTCCAATATTGATCGGTACGGTTATAGGTTCTTGGCTTAGAAGCACCAGGATTATCAGGGGTCCACCTGCCTTTAAAGTCATATTCCAGGTAATTTCCGATATCTCCTGATTCTGTATCAAGAAACCGTATTGCGCCGGATGCTCCCTGCAAAAGAACTGTGAAATCGAATTGACGGTACATAAAATTCAGATTCAGTCCACCGGTAAATGTCGGGATTGTACTTTGGTCATTTCTCATCCTGTCTAAGCCATCAATTTTTTTGTCTCCATTTACATCTTTGAAAATTATATCGCCAGGCCGTGCTCCACTCCAATGGGGGTAAGCATCAACAGCTGCCTGATCCCTGAAAATTCCAATGGCCTGATAATAAAGGTCAGTACCTATGGAACGTCCAGTTGAGCGCTGCCATTCCGGTATTCCTGGTGTTTCATCCCAAAAGAGGATTTTATTTTTAGAATAACCACCGTTTAAAGAAATATTGTATTTAAAATCCCGTAGCTGGTTATGATACCCAATACTGAATTCAAAACCTTTATTACTCACTTCTCCAATATTTTCACGTGGTAAGGTTAAACCCGTTGAGGTTGGAACCGAGGCGTCTCTGAAGGCTAATATATGTGTACGCTTATTATTGTAAACATCAAGCACTACAGATACTTTATTTTGAAACAGGTTAGCGTCAATTCCAATGTCAGCCTGGTTTGCAATTTCCCAGGTTACATCCTTATTCGGTATCCTCGCTTCAAAGAGAGCCTTGTTTTGTTCACCATCACCAAAAACATATACATTACCAAAAGCATAAGTGGGTAGGTATTGCCATGGATCTATACGGTCATTGCCAGTTTGTCCCCATGAAGCGCGTAGTTTAAAATTGTTGATAAAGGAAACTTTTTCTTTCCAGAATTTTTCCTCAGACAGTCGCCAGCCTGCTGAAACACCGGGAAAAAATCCATACCGGCCTTTTTCTGGGAAAATATAAGAACCGTCATATCTCCATACAAATTCAACAAGAATCTTTTCTTTATAATCGTAGTTGATGCGTCCGAAATAATTCAACCTGATATTCTCGTAAGCTGCTCCGCCATTATTTTTTTCCAGATCACCTCCTAAGGATAACTGGTCAATTGCTGTAGATATAAAATACCTTCTGAAAGCATTAAAGGAGTTTCCTTTTCCTGCACGGCTTTCTACACCTACTAATACTTTCAGGCCATGGTCGCCTATCGCGTTTTCATAATTCACCAAACCATTAAGCAGGACATTTTGGTTATCCTGCATGTTTTCAGTTAACCGGGCATCGGTAAATCCCTTAACACCCTTTTGCAGTACAGGGTTCTTATTTGCATCAAAGGATTTACGATCCCAAGAATATAAATTCCAGGGAGTCTGCCAGAGTTTGCCATACAGGAATGATTTATCTAGGCTTGCATTTCCAGTCAGGGATAAGCCTTTAATCCATGGAATTTTAATATTCAGTTTCAGATTACTATTTAAGATATACTCTTTAGTTCTGTTATATCCCGCATCATTGGTGCTTATTATTGCAGGGTTGTCCCCTTCTCCAACGTCTTCCCCTGGAGTACCGTCAGGCCAATAGGCATGCATCCTTGGATCTGCCCTGTTAAGCATTCTGAATATAGTATTAGCAGGCCTGGTAGCCCTGTTATTATCCTGCATTCTTCCTGAAACATCAAAGGATAGGTTTACATTATCGGACACCTTCGCATCAACATTACTTCTGAAATCGTACTGTTTGTAATAGGTGGCACTTTTATAATAGTATCCGTCCTCGAATTTTGATCCAAGAGAAAAAAAGTACTTCAGTCTATCACTACCTCCAGACATAGAAGCATTTAGATAATTTTGATTTGACCATGGCTTCATCACTTCTTTAAACCAATCTGTATTTGGATAGCCCCATGGATCGGAACCGTCTTTGTATTTCTGTATTTGTTCAGCTGTGTTCCTGGGGGCCCGATTTGCATATACATCAATTTCATTCAACATAGTTGCATACTCTGCCGCATCGGCCATTTTAGGGATCATGGTAGGCCGGTTATATCCTTTATTGTAATTGACCGTAATCAGCGGCTTCCCTGTTTTTCCACGCTTAGTGGTTATTAAGATTACACCGTTTGCTGCCTCGGATCCATAAATGGCAGCCGAAGCATCTTTAAGCACCGTAATACTTTCTATAGAATTGGCATCAATCCTGTCTAACGAGCGCCCGGGCACTCCATCCACCACAACTAAAGGATTGCTGTTGCCTAGGGTATTAACTCCACGGATTAAAAGAGTAGAGGCATCACTCCCGGGCTCTCCACTTCGCTGAACCGAAGAAAGACCGGGTAAAAGGCCCACCAATGAATTACTTACATTGGTAACAGGAGCCTTCATAACTTCGTTACCATTTACAGACACGATAGAACCGGTAACAGTAGCTTTTTTAGTAATACCATAACCTACCACTACTACATCACCCAATGTACTTACACCTGCTTTTAACTGTATCTGTAAATTTGATTTACCCGAAACATCCACCTCTTGTGTTTCCATGCCTACATAAGAAACAACAAGCGTACGATCATTACCGGAAATGCCCATTGAAAATAAACCACGGGCATCTGTAGTTGTAGCTTTATTAGTACCTTTTACCTGAATGGAAACTCCTGTTAACGGGGAGTTGTCTGCATCTTTAATGGCACCCGTTATTTTCCTTGTTTGCGCTGAAACAAAAAAAATAAACAGTACCATTGAAATGGATGTTAATAACATTTTCTTTGGCATTCTCATATCGTTAGATTTTGGTGCTTCAAAAATCATTAATAAAACTTAAAACTTATTTACTGATATTACCCATTTATTAACCTTTTTTAGCATTATTCTCTTAATTAAGACACCCTTATTTTTAGATAAGGGACAAGTATTATGTCAATTATAAACTGATCCCTAATTTTTGCTATCAGCAGTCAGCTATCAGGAGAGAGTAACAGCGAGTATTTGACTGATAGCTTACTGCTGATAGTTTTCATGTTTTGGCAAGTTGTTTATAATAATGTGTTGAACTATAAATTATTATTAATAGCATAATTTGTTAATTAATAATTACAGGTTACTTTTAAAGAATGATGAATGCCGAATAATCAGTGCTGTATTCATTATTACACTATTTCAATTCCATATTGTTATCTTTCTCACTTATAAAAAGCTGTAAATAAAAATACTAATCAGTTGTCAGGACGAAACTATAAGAGCAAATTCCTTAAATATCTCACGCTGCTTAATAGCGTTAAAACCAAAAAGTAAGCTATTTATAAGTTCTTAAATAATTCAGAAAGAATTGGAATAAATCAGTTATATTAACCATGATTTTACCGGATAAATTGCTTCCTATATGAAACCTGAGCTTTTAAAAGTATCTGTATGTCCAACATCTTCTTTTAGTATTCGTCAGGATAATGTTCCAGATATAAATAATCGCTGGCATTACCATCCTGAAGTAGAATTAATATATATTAAAGAAGGTAGCGGCACGCAATTCGTTGGTGACAGCATCCGGACATTTAATTCAGGAGACGTTATATTAGTTGGCTCAAATCAACTTCACTTTTGGAGTTTTGACGATAGGTATTTTTCGGAAAACGCCGATCCTCCTAATATATATGTTGCACATTTTTGTGAAAATTTTTTAGGTAGAGATTTTATTGATATACCTGAAAATTTACAATTAAAAAATATTTTAGATACTGCAAAAAGAGGCATTCAGGTTACAGGAAATACGAAGGAGTATATAGGAATGACCTTGGAAAAAATGTTGAATTCATCCGGATGCAGGAAAGTTCTATTCTTACTCGAAGCGCTTTCGACGATTGCCAACTCAGATGAAATTAGTATTCTTTCTTCAATTGCTTTCCAGCCAGGGATGAAAGAAATGGAAAATGACCGCATCAATTCCATTTATCAATACTCTTATGCTAATTATAAAAGAAAAATACAAATACAGGAAATTGCATCAGTAGCCAACATGAGTCCTAACTCTTTTTGCAGGTATTTTAAATCAAAAACAAGAAAAACATATTCCAATTTCCTATTAGAACTCAGGGTTGGGATTGCCTGTAAATTGCTGATTGAAAATAAAATCAGTATCAAGCAAATATGCTTTGAAAGCGGATTCTATAATTTTACCAGCTTTCATAAATATTTTAAAATGATAATGAGCAAAACTCCATTAACTTATCAAAAAGAGTTCCTGGTTAAACGGAATTGATTTTTTATATGGATGAAAATAATATTCTTAGTATAGGCTGTACTGTATAGGAGTTCCAGGATTTATTCAAAAACA
>JAABUK010003235.1_pt1 | contig 27833 bp, 20 predicted proteins | sample 5559141 | NCBI WGS metagenome assembly JAABUK01 (sample SAMN10711869, study PRJNA513367) | rock metagenome | isolation source: Antarctica rocks | place: Antarctica: Victoria Land, Pudding Butte nord | collected 2016-01-03
CATCCTTGCTTGAGGTACTCACTTGAGCTACAGTATCTGCAAATCCGCCCGTCAGCACGGGCCGAACCGAACCATGCAAGCCGAAATCTCCAATGACTTCTGGCTTAGATAAGCGGGTCGGGTCACATACGAGAGAACTCCAGCTTCGACTGGTAGAGATTTCCGGGGGCAGGTCACAACAACTTCGCCAAAAGGGCAGCGCCGCAATGCAAGATACCGTTCGGTAGTCTGCACGAGGAGTGTCCGAACAGGAACTTGATCTGCTAGAGTTCGCCAGCGGACTTTCCGGCAGAGCTCAGCGCAGGTGCGGCAAAGATCGTGGACGTCGAAGTGTTTCGCTATTCTGAATTTTAGTAAAGCGGATAAAGGGCAAAAATAAGAATGGCGAACTCCTCCTAAAGCACTGTGCTGAAGCGCGAGATCTTTGGGAGATGCTCTCTCCAGGGATCATGACGCTGAAAGCGAACACACAGATGAGGGCCGACTACATCAGCCACGACTATGACCAGCCGTCCGACGGGTAACCAGCTGGGATCTGAGCGGAGCCCTCGGGACCTGTAGGTGCTGCTCGATATTGGCTACAGCGTGGCAAAGGATGTTGCTCGCCCGACTTGGACGCCAGATGCTGTGTAGCGCCCGAGTCCCGAGTGACTCGGCCTCAGGAACGCACCGAGGCAGCAAGATGGAACTACTAAGAGGTTGTGAACCGAAAGGAAACGCATCATGATGCGAGAGTACGTTCTCTCCGCCGGCATCGTTCTCGGGCTTCTCTCTGCGGGACCAGTACTCGCAGAACATCCACCCCTGATGATCGAGCACGGTACCTATAACGTTCATCTCCTGCTCCACTCCATAGGAGTTGAAGAGTACACCGTGATGGAGGCCAGTCCGGACCGCCTTGTGATGCAAACGTCGGTCAACTCTGCAGATCGCGGTATGAAGCGCAGCAGCATGTCCACTCTCGAGATGAACGCCTCCTACGGACCCGTCAGGTTCGAGCAGCACAGCTTTCCTGCGAATGCGGGCACAGACCTTTCGACGCAGCTATCGAAGACGACGGCCGTCGTGCAGGAAGGTGCCGCAAGCCGCTCCTTCTCACGGCCCCGAGTGGCCTTTGTTGGCTCCGGTTCCATGCCTGCCTCCCTAGAGATGATAATGATGCGGTACTGGGAGAAGAACGGAAGGCCGCCCCGACTACCGATCCTCCGAGCGAGTAGTGAGGCGCTTCCACTGGAGATCAAGCTAGTCGGCCATGATGCCTTTCAGGCGAAAGGAAGCGTGGTGCGGCTTACCCGGTACACGGTCGCCAATCTCGTCTTCGGCCGCGAGATCCTTTGGATGAACGATAGCAATCGCCTTGTCGCAGTGATGACCTTCGCTGGAGGACTACCGCAGGAACTTATCCTCGACGAGTACGAGCCCGTGCTCGCAGAACTCGTGCACAGCGCCGTGCAGCAGGAGATGCTCGACCTCGCCGATCTCGACCGGCAGGTGCGGCCTGAGATGCAGGGGCGCTATGCTATCGTCGGCGCACGCCTGATCGACGGTACCGGAGCTCCGTCTATAGAGAATGCAACGGTCATCATCAGCAACGGACGCATCGCTGCGGCTGGCCAGGTCCCCGTGCCCAGGGGCATGCGTGTCGTCCACGCAGAAGGACAATCGCTGCTGCCGGGTCTCTGGGAGATGCACTCCCACTACTCTGGCGTAGAGTTCGGACCTGCGCTGCTGGCCGCCGGAGTCACGACCGCCCGCGACTGCGGCGGGGAGTTCGAGTTCCTCACAACCGTGCGAAGAAGGATCAGCCAGGAACATGAACTTGGGCCAAGGCTGCTTCTTGCGGGGCTGATCGACAGCGGCGGCCCGCTCGCATTCGGAACGGTGGACGTGAACTCCCCCGCGCAGGCCGTAGCAGCCGTGGACGTCTATGCGGAGGCGCATTTCGACCAGATCAAGGTGTACACCCAACTTCAGCCCGAGGTGCTAAAGGCGATCGCCTCAGAAGCTCATCGCCGCAGCATGACCGTCACCGGTCACGTACCAGCATCTATGGACGCCTTCGAAGGGGTGGCAGACGGCATGGATCAGGTCAATCACCTGCAGTTCGTGACGCGGGCGATGCTGCCGCCCGGCCAGGCAGGACCAGTCGACCTCCAATCCAAACGGGCGCAAGACCTGATCGCACTCCTGAAGCAACGCCAGATCGTCGTCGATCCTACAGAAGGTTGGGGCGAGATGGCTGGGCATCCGAGTAATTGGGATGTGTCGTCCTTCGAGCCTGGCATCAACGCCGCGCCGTACACGCTATCCGCAAAGTTCCGTGCTCTTGGCGTGCAGGCTGCGGACGAAGCGAAATACCGGGAGCGAATGCGGACAAACGCCGAGGTAGTTAACGCACTTTATAGGGCCGGTGTGCCCGTCGTCGCCGGAAGCGATACAGGTCTTATCGGGTACGGACTCGACCGGGAACTCGAGTTATACGTGCAGGCTGGCATGACACCGATGGCCGCGATCCAAACGGCCACCCTTGCTGCCGCGCAAGCGATGAAGATGGACTCTGAATCAGGAACGGTAGAGGTGGGCAAACGTGCGGATCTGGTGCTGGTCAAAGGTAATCCGCTGGAACGAATCAGCGACCTTCGGCAGGTCGTCAGTGTCGTTACGGACGGTCGTATGTACGACAGCAGACGCCTGGCTCAGACGGTTGGCTTTACGCGCTGACTCACTTTCTGTACACTGCTGCACGGCATCGCTGCCCCAAACCAGAGCACCTGCGCTGGCTCCAACAAGCAGCAAGGTGGCCCCGATCACCTATCCGCGCTTCCTCCACAGGCCCTTAGGCGAAAGCACGATCTCTCGAGTAATCCTGAGTATTCTCCATTGCGCGTCAAGATGGAGCTAATGGCTTCGGTTACTGCAGGCGCGTATTTCTTGAACAGATTCACTTGTGTCGAGGTTTATTTTCTTCATGGGTTTGTTCTTGCTGTGATCGTTGTTTGCAACGCATGGCATACCAGCCGATTCGACATGACTATAGTCTAAGAGGCTGATGGATCGGCGCGCACCGTTGGCTCGATCGGAGTTGATGTAGTGCTCTTCGTCGTTTGGCTGTGGGATATGCGTCGGGCGACGCAAGGCAACGTGCACATCGCCTTAAGCTGTCTACGTGAATCACGGCAAAGTAGGTCGCATATCCCTGCTGCACCCACGAATCTCCACTACTCGGGGAGGTTTATCAACCACCACCCACAGTGCGTGCCTCGTACAACGCACGTGTCCTTCCTCTAGAGGTTTTCATGCCGAAGCAGTACACGTGTCTCGTTCTTCTATCCGCCCGCCCCCGGACAATGTTGTTCCTGCTCTTCCTTTTCGGCGGCGGCCTAACCGCGTCCCCGCAATCCACGCTAGGCAGCGTCACCGGCTCGATCCACGACTCATCGGGTGCCACCATCCCTAACGCGACCATTTACTTGCACCGCGCTGACACGAACACAGATCACACCGTTAGTAGCGATGCTTCAGGTGATTACACTGCAATCAACGTCGAGCCCGGCTCCTACGATATCCAAGTTGACGCAGCCGGTTTTGCGGCGGCTCGTGCGAAGGGTGTCTCGCTGACTGCGCGTCAGCAGCTTCGCTTCGACGTAACTCTCCGCGTGGCTGCCGGATCGGAAACTGTCACTGTCAACTCCACGGACGTTGGCGTCATCAATACCGAGAACGCCCAGATCGCTGCCGTACTTACAGCGAGGGATGTGCTCGATCTGCCGGGAAATTTCCGAGGTGCAGGCTCGACTTCTCCGATCAACATGGTCCAAACCCTGCCTGGTGTGCAGCCCGACACGGCCGGTTATCCTCCCTCGCCGTCGACCCATCCGGCGCCCAGCATCCGGTTTTCTATCCAGGGAGGCCTGCCCTCTCAGACGGAGACGACCGTGGATGGCATCTCCGCGCAGAATCAGACCAGCAACAACATTCAGGGCGACGCGTTTCCTTCCGCTGAATCGATTGCGGAATTACGGGTCGACGGTGTAAACAACAATGCCGAGTATGGCCAACCAGGAGAGATCACCACGATAACGAAGAGCGGCACAACTGCCCGCCATGGGTCTGTCTACGAATACCTGCAAAACCAGTTTCTGGATGCGGTACCCTACGGCACCGATCGTGCCAACAAGCCGCATAAGGTGGCGAACGATTTTGGCGGCAGCTTCGGCGGTCCTGTCGTCATTCCGCATCTCTATGGGGGCGACCGTACCTTCTTATTCGCCGCGTATGAAGGTCTGCGCTATCCACAGTCCAACGTGCTGCAGGCAAAAGTGCCTACGGTTCTGATGAAGCAGGGTAACTTCTCCCAAGAAACCTCAACGCCTTTGGTGGACCCCTTCACCGGTGGCACCTATGCTGGCAATCACGTTCCGATTAATGCAAGTTCCGCGCCGTTTCTGCAGTTTTATCCAGACCCAAACATCGACGCCAACCTGTCACTACGGGCGGCCATCGCGGACCGGGGATACAACTATCTAACCACCCAACGGGACGACATCGATTCCAACCAGTTCGACCTACGTGGGGATCGCAACTTTGGACAGCGCGCGTCGCTTTTTGCGCGCTACACCTTTAAGAACAACAATCAGATTGTTCCCAGAGATCTCCTGCTGCCAAACAGCCTTACCTACGGCCGGTACCGAATCTTTGCGAGTAGCTTCAACTATATCCTCACACCGCGTCTGGCGAACGAATTCCGGTTCGGCTTCACGTTAGAGCAGGACGGCGAAAGCAATCCGTTCAACGGAAGCGCCTTTACCGCAGGCACTAAGCTCAACGTGCTGCCGACACCTGCTTTCTTCAACGGCATTCCACACCTAAACTTTCAGGATGGAAATATCTACTCCATCGGCCGGCGAATAGGGTACACGGAACAGTCACGCATCTTTCAATATGTCAATAATCTGACCTGGCAAGTTGGAACGCACTCCATGCGTTTCGGCATGGACGTTCGCCATCTGGTCGCTCACACCGAAGCTGGTGGTCAGACGCCGTCCATCAACTACGGCAATTTCTACTTTGATCCCAATAACTCAGCCACCGGTCAAGAGTTTGCGGACTTCCTTATCGGCGTGCCTTATCAAAATCAGAGTGAAAACATCCAGCAGGACAACAAGGGGACTGCCAACTCTTATGCAGTCTATGTGCAAGATAACTGGAAGACCACCCCGAACCTGAATCTTACGTTTGGGGTACGATATGAGTTTCACCCGGCCTTTGCAGCCACGAACGGCCTGTCGGGCAACTTCGATCCGTCGGTTCCCAAATCAGGTCGGCTTATCTACCCGACAGGGTACGCAGCAACTCTGAACGTGCAGGAACTCGCGAACGTAAATGCATGCGCTGCGGCCGGAGTAGACAACCCATACGCCACCAACGCCGCAGTAAACGGAGCGCCATGTACCCCGGTACTCACGAACACACAGGCGGGTCTGCCTGCAGGTTTGCGCCATGCGCCAACGTTGCGGCTGGAGCCGCGGTTCGGCTTCGCCTATCGCCCGTTTGGAAACGATCGCACCTCAATCCGGGGCGGAGCCGGCTACTACAACATCACGACCACGGGCGCTCTCTTTTACGCAATTGCTCAGACTCTGCAAGCGAACTTCCAGACCTTTACCAACACTTACTCTGCCGGTGGACCCGCGTTCGCCTTCCCAAGCCTCTCGGCCCCCGGTATCATAACCCCCGCCTATGGAAGCACCTACTTCTACAGCGCCATCGATACGAACTGGAAAGATCCATACTCATTGCAGACCGATCTCTCCATCGATCACGACTTCGGCCACAATCTCGGCGGCCGTATCTCCTATGTGGGGATGCACACCTGGCACTTGGTCTGGCAGCCTCAGTTCAACCAGCTCCCACGATCTTCGACGGTCCGTTCCGCCGATCAGCCACAAAGCGCCTATCCGTTCCCGAACTTCTACCAGATTACAGACCGCAGCACCTCTGCCCAGGCAGACTACCGTTCACTGCAGGCCGAACTTTCGCACCGGCTTAAAAATGGCCTTTCCTTCAACTCCAGTTACAACCTTGCCAAGAATCTTTCCGACAATCAAGGGAGCTATAACAACTTCAACGGCGCAGGCTTTGTAGACGAGCAGGGTGGTTACAGTCCCACGGACAGCCTCGACCGCCATATGGATTATGGCAACGTCTCTGCAACCCGCCGCCATCGCTCCCTCACAACGGTGATCTACGAATTGCCACTGGGGTCCGGTCGCCGCTTTGGCGGCAGCATGAACCGGCTTGCCGACATTGCGGTGGGGGGCTGGCAACTGAGCAACATCTTTCTGTGGCAGAGCGGTCCGTTCCTCACAGCGGTGTTGCCTGCCGGTACCATCGATCCCTCTGGCACAGGGTCAGGCACGTATGTCGGCGGTGCAGCGCAACGACCGGATCGTGTCGCGAACGGCAACTCAGGTCGGCACGATCGCAATCGCTGGTTCAACAATGACGCTTTTGCCTGCCCTGGTCGCACTGGCTACGCCTCGCTCGCGCCGGTTAACGGCAGTACACCGTGCGATGTAGGTGTTGGAACGCTGCCAATCGGTCGTTTCGGCACGGAGAGCGTTGGAGACCTGGTGGGCCCGGGAACGGTGTCCCTTTCGTCCGGTCTGAGCAAGTCGTTCACGATCGTTGAAGGCCTCCGGCTGCGTGCGGAAGGCACCTTCACTAACATCCTCAACCATACCAACCTTGCCGATCCTCAGTTGGATATCACCCAGCCCAACTTCGGTCAGATCACTCAATCACGAGGCTCGGACTTCGGCGGGAATCGAACCGGCCAGCTTTCATTGAAGCTGCAGTTCTAAGGAGAACAAGGAACCAAGAAGGGCAGTCCGTATTCTCGAGAATCGCGGTAGACATGCGAAGACATACAAGCCTGCTCCCGTTCGCTCGCACATGCTCGCGAGTCCGCAAGCGGTTTTGCCGAAATCAGCGAGAGCAGGATCCGCGAGCACACGGACATACGGCGAGAGCCTCTGAAAGCGGATTGCCTGGGCTGTGGCGCTCTTCAATAAACATGGAAGGAGATGATCACCGTCATGTCTCAGGGGCACATTCAGGAGCACATCGATCTTATCGCGCGGCACGAGCAGGACTTTCTCGCGAAGCGGACACGTTCCGAGCGGCTGGGCGACACCATAGCTGCCTTTGCAGGGAGTTTCAGTTTTGTCGGGTTACACCTGTTCACCTTTGTCACTTGGATTTTGATAAATACGTTCAGCGTTCCCCATATCCGGCATTTCGATCCCTCACCCTACTCGCTGCTGGGAACGCTGGTAGCCGTGGAAGCGATCATCCTCGCCAGCTTTATCCTTATGCGTCAGGCCCGCATGGGCCGACGAGCAGATGAACGCGATCACCTCATGCTGCAGATTATGATGCTCACGGAGAAAGAAATCACCGCGCTTCTCAGCATGAATCGGCAGATTGCGCAGCAGGTTGGGCTCGAGAAGATAGCGAACAGTCCGGAACTCAAGGAATTAAGTCAGCACACCTCCATAGACGACGTTGCCCAAACAATCGCAGACAGTATGCCTGGGGGGGAGGAGTCCTAGGATCTCTTCGCTCTTCGGCGTGTGCAGCCAGGAACGATGGCAAGTATCTGGAGTAATCCAGATCCATCATGACCGATAGCAGGTCCCAGAGAGATGGCAGAACACCCCTGTTACCGCCTGTGTGGAAGCGGTATTGTTGCAATGAATTCTCGTTGCCTCGGGGTACGTTCAGCATCTTATGGCAGAGAGCACATGATCCGCCAGGATGCGTGTGAAGGATTTCACGACCTATGTTGAGGATGGGTTCAATGCCTCTCCTCAAAAGCTGTGGTTTCTGCGAAAGGAGATATGCAGGTATGCGTTTCACTGGCAAAGTTTGCCTTGTGACCGGAGCTGGATCCGGAATTGGGAAAGCTACCGCGAAGCAATTCGCGCGCGAGGGCGGTCGGGTGGCGGTCATCGACCTGAACGAGCAGCACGGCAACCAGACCGTGCAGGAGATCGTCGACGCGAAAGGCGAAGCTATCTTCGTCAAATGCGATGTGGGGAATCCGGCGGAGATTCAGGCGGCGGTGAAGGCGGCTCTTGATAAATGGAAGAAGATCGACGTCATCGTCAATGATGCAGCAATGATGACCTTCAAGCCGGTTGTGAATTTACCTGATGATGACTGGGACAAGGTCCTGAACGTCAATCTGCGTTCCGTGTTCCTGTTTTGCAAGTACACCGTACCTCACATGCCGCCAGGAAGCGCAATCGTGAACCTGAGCTCCGTCCACGCGCATGAGACCACTCAGAACGTGGTGCCCTACGCGAGTTCGAAGGGAGGCATTGAGGCGTTTACTCGGGGATTTAGCGAGGAGATTGCATCGAAGAAGATACGAATCAATTGTGTTGCTCCCGGAGCAGTCGACACACCGATGCTTTGGGATAATCCGAACATCAAGAGTGGCGTCGAGAAGGTAGAGGGAGCGATCGGCAAGCCGGAGGACATTGCGGCGGCTATCTGTTTTCTGGCCGCGCCCGAGGCACGCTTCATCACTGGGACCACATTGATTGTGGATGGCGGTCGCCTGGACATCCTTCCTTAAAGGCGTGACGTAGATTATGGCTGAATTCATGTTTGCCACGGGAATTGAGAACAGCTATCCAACCATCGAGTGGCAAGGCAAGAGGATCCGCCAGGACGAGCTTGCCAAGACTAAGCACTATGATCACTGGCGCGACGACTTCCGCAGGCTTGCGGATCTTGGGATCGCGTACCTTCGCTACGGGACTCCGTATTTCTCAGTCCATTCCGGTCCTGGGAGATACGATTGGGCGTTTACGGATGAGACCTTTCACGCGCTTCATCAGCAGCATGTGACCCCCATCGTCGATCTTTGTCATTTCGGGGTTCCAGATTGGATCGGTGATTTTCAGAACCCCGACTGGCCTCAGCTATTTGCTGAATACGCACAGGCGTTCGCGCGGCGTTTTCCATGGGTGCGCTTCTATACGCCAGTGAATGAGATCTTCATCGCGGCGACGTTCTCTGCCCAATTTGGCTGGTGGAACGAAAGGCTGAAGAGCGATCGTGCATTCGTGACGGCTCTCAAGCATCTTTGTCAGGCCAATGTCATGGCCATGCATGCCATCCTGAAGGAAAAGCCCGACGCGATATTTATCCAGAGCGAGTCTACACAATACTTCCATCCCGAGGCACCAGACTGCCAGGATTTCGCACGGAGGTTCAATGAGAAGCGCTTCCTCTCTCTCGACCTCACGTATGGGCACCACGTCAATGCAACCATCTACGAGTACCTCCTAGACAACGGAATGACTCGCGATGAATACCACTGGTTCTTGCAGCATGACGTCAAGAATAGGTGCGTTATGGGGAACGACTACTATTCCACCAACGAGAACCTGGTCCACAGCGACGGAACTATATCCTTGTCCGGCGAGATCTTCGGCTATTACCCGATCACGCACCAGTATTTCGCGCGGTACCGGCTGCCGGTGATGCATACCGAGACAAACGGCCTGGGCGGAGAGGATGCAGTGAAGTGGCTGAAGAAGGAATGGGCCAATGTGCATCGTCTCAAGCAGGATGGGGTGCCCATCGTGGGATTTACCTGGTATAGCCTGCAGAATCAGGTCGATTGGGACACGGGATTACGCGAGGATAATGGGAACGTAAACCCACTTGGCCTTTGCGATCTGGACCGAAACATCAACCCTGTCGGGCATGCTTACAAGAAGCTGATTCAGGCGTGGCGCGAGACGCTCAGAACTGAGAGCAGCGTTTTGTCACTTTGCACGTGATATCGAAACCAAACCTGTTCTGCCAAGATTTCGCGTACCTTGAAGCCGATGAAGTTCTACTACTCTGAGGACCGATCATCGATCGTCAGGGGGAGCGCTGTTCGTCGTTCTAACTGAGACGCTCAGACAGCAGATGATCAGATATCCGTATTGCATTGGCGATGATGGTCAGCGACGGGTTAACCGCCGCTGCCGAGACGAAGAAGGAGGCATCGACAACGTACAGATTATCCAAGTCATGAGCCTTGCAGTTCGTGTCCAGAACGCTTGAGATCGGATCTGTTCCCATACGGCAGGTGCCGTTCTGATGGCCCACGCCTTCGATGGGAATTCGCTTCTTAAAGTAAGCATGAAGTGGAAGCGAGGTAGTGGCGTGGCCTGCCTTTTTGAGCGTATCCACCCAACGGTCCTTCAAGCGATCGAACGACTCAACATTATTGGGAGTATAGGAGAGCTGTATCCGCTTGGGCGCCGCTTCGGTGATTGTTTCAGCCTCATTGGTTCTGCCCGTATCGCCGGATGGGTGGGGGCCTATGACTCCGGGCTGCTGACTCTCGGCGTAGAGGGGAGTGGCATGATGCAATGTGACTCTGTTCTCAGGGTCCGGCAGATCTTCCGTTGTGAGCCACCACGGGACGGCGTGGTGCTTCATGCCTTCCAGAACCAGAGAAGGAGTAAGGGGTGGTGCCTGGCCTTTCATCATCTCGAAGTGAAAGCTGCCTAAAGGCTGGATTTGACCAAGCGGATAAGGGTAGCTCGGGTCTGAATCCTTGATATAGAAATCGTTCGTGCCCCAGGTTTTTGTGTAGGTGTCTTCATTGCGATCGGTCGTGATCGCGAGCAGGGCATCCGCCTGGTGGTACATGAAGTTGCGGCCGACCTGGTCGGAGCGGTTCGCGAGGCCATTGGGATGCTTGTCGTTGGCCGACGCAAGCAGGATGACGGCGGAATTGATCGCGCCGGCGCAGACGGCGAAGAGACCCGCAGTGTAGGTGACCGTCTGGCCGCTCGTCGAAGGAGGAGCCGTGGTGTGCGTGGGTTCCGATCTCACGCTGTAAGTGCCGCCCGGTCCGGAGTGTATGACTTCAACGGCCGTGACTGCAGTGCCAGTGCTGTTCGTCAGCAACCGGGTCACCCGAGAGTTCGTCATCAGGGTAACGTTTGGCAGATGCATGATCTCCCGGATGCAGTTGATATCCGCATCCGACTTGGCGTGAACGAGGCAGGGATACCCATCGCATGTGTCGCAGCGGACGCATTTCGACGCAAGCGGGTCGGCTTCGTTCCGCTTCAACCCCAGTGGCATGGGAAAGGTATGGATGCCTAACTTGCGAACATCCTTTTCGATCGACTCCATGCGAGGTTCGTTAGCCAAGGCAGGGAACGGGTACTTCTTCGAGTGGAAGGGCTCAGTGGGATCGTACGACGAACCGTAACCGCAGGGAACCGGTGGTGCTGACCCCAGGTCGCCGTGAACATGGAAGAGATCTTCGGCTCGGGTGTAGAAGGGCTCCATGTCTGCGTACGAGATGGGCCAGCTGGGGGAGATGCCTCCTTTGTGCTGAATGGCGCCGAAGTCTTCAGCGCGCATGCGAAACAGCGCGGCGCCGTAAACCTTAGTCTGTCCGCCTACGAAGTAGGCCTGCTGCGGGTGTAGATCCTTGCCGTCTTTATCCTGCCAAGTTTCTTTTGTGTGGTAACGGTTATCGAGGAAGACTGCGGAAGTATCCCAGTTGAGCTTCTCCTGCGGCATAAAGGGGCCGCGCTCAAGAACCAGAATTTTCTTGCCGGCTCGGGCGAGATGAAGTGCAAGGGTTCCACCACCTGCGCCAGTGCCGATCACGATCACGTCATAGTCGATGGCCATACTCGTCAGATGCAGACTAGCTCGCCGGGTACAACTTCACGCAAGTGGGTGTCAGCGGCCAGCAAAGACCCTCCAGCGAATACCGCTATAGAACTGAACCTGAGCTCCCCGCGTGGGATGGCTCGGGAACGTCCGGATGGCGGTGAAGCGGAAAATGACAGAAGAACGGGCAGGGGTAACGAGGGTCGGGGTGCAGCTTGGCGCAGAGGACGCGGTCCGCCCCGTATACCCGCAGGTAGATCTCGGCAGAGATCAGCATTCCGAGTAAGGGCGCAACGAAGTAAAGCCAGACAGCAGTCCATACATGTGCAAAGACCGCTGACCCTGTGGTTCGCGCCGGGTTGATGCTGAATCCGGACACGGGAGCAAAGAAAAGCACGTAAAGCGAGATAAGAAAGCCAACGAAGTAGCTCGTACAAGCTGCAATGGATGGCCGATTCGAGACCCACAGTACAACACCCATCAGCAGCGTTGCCATGAAGAGCTCTGCAAGGAAGGCAGCCGATGTGCCGTACCGGCCCGGCACTGTCACGGCGTAGTTGACGGATGGATCCGCGAGGCTGCTGTCCAGCAAAAACGCGGAGATTGCTACCCCGGCGATGCCGCCGATGAACTGGAATATGACATAGAAGACCGCATCCCGGAGGGTGATCTTTCCCAAACGCAGATAAGTCAAGGTGATAGCTGGGTTAAAGTGCGCCCCGGAACGCTTTCCCATGGGCGAGCGGATGATCAGAACCGCCGTTATCCCCATTGCGGCTCCCATCAGACTTCGGCGACAGACGACGCTCGGAATGAGGTGTACCAAGTAGAAGTGGGGATGGAAGAGGATGACAGAGAAGAGGCATGCCGAAATCATGAAGATTGCGAGTTCCGTACCCTCAAACACGTATAGTGGCCATTTCAATATCTGTTCGCTCTTAGCACCTTCTGTTTCACCCAACGGGAGATGCCTCACTTGCTTGAATTGGTTAGCGTGCTGGAGTTGAAGGGCCTCTACCACTAAAGAGTAGTGGAGGAGATTCTTTTGCTTCCTGAAGAGTACGCGCTCATTGGCGACTGCGAGACCGCCGCGCTCGGCGGTCGCGGTGGTTCGATCGATTGGCTGTGTTGCCGCCATTTCGCCCTTTGCGGCCTGCTTTGCCAGCCTGCTTGTGTCGCCCGACACATTGGTTCGAAAGACCATGTGTGGAGGGCCGCATCACGAGGATCAGCCTCGCAGCAAAGAGCGTGGCGGTCGAGACCGGTCCGGCAGATCTTGAGTTGTCCAAAGCGGGCACTGCAGATTCACATTGGGAATTATTTCCAGTTGACATCCGTTGTATGCGCTCTCGATAATCCTCAGACATTAACCGCAGCCCACCGGAACAACGCCAGTCCCAACAAAGGTGGCAAGAGGAGCCTCAGATGAGCCTGGTCCGATCTATCGCTTTTTTTCGCTCTACCGTGGCAGGCATAGAACTGCGGACCGCCGCCTCTCGCTGCGCTGTGTTCTCTGCCATTCTGTTGATCTTTGCCGCCCTCGTTTTTACGTCATCCGGCAACGCGCAGATCGGCGGCACGGGTTCGTTGCAGGGCACGGTCACTGACCCGTCCGGTGCCGTGATCGCGAACGCTGTTGTCACCGCAACGAACACCGCGACGAATGCTGTTTCAACGCAGAAGACCTCCGATGCCGGCTTTTATTCCATTGCCGCCCTCCGCGCTGGCACATACACGGTTGAGGTCTCGGGCGCCGGCTTTCAGAGGCTCTCTCAGCAGAACGTCGTGATTGATGCGTTGGCGGTAGCCACCGTCAACCTGGCGCTCACCATCGGGTCCAACTCGGACACGGTGACCGTCACTGAAGCCCCACCTCAGATTGAGACCTCGAACGCAACACTTGGCCAGGTCATGCGCAATGAACTCTATACCTCGCTTCCTCTCGCCATGAACGCTGGCCCCCGCGACCCTACTGCCTTCGTTGCCCTGGTTCCCGGCGTGCAGGCGCTCAGTTCGCAGGCGGCCGGCAGCTCCTTTGCCTCTTTCAACGGCGGCCAGCCTTACATGAACGAGGTCTACATCGAAGGTATTCCGATGACCAACGCCGCCGCGCAGGGTGAGACGCGCAATCTCGCCTACAGCGTCTCTGTCGAAGCTATCGACCAGTTCCAGGTCGAAACCAATAACTCCCCTGCGATGTACCAGGGTCAGGGCATCGAGAACTACACCATCAAATCGGGCGCCAACACCTTCCACGGAGCGGCGTACGAGTACTTCCGCAATACCGTCCTCGACGCACGCGGCTACTTCCCGACCTTTCGCCAGCCGGAGAAGCAGAACCAGTTCGGTGGACGCATCGGCGGCTTCATTCTTAGGGACAAGCTCTTCTTTTTCGGCAACTACGATGGCTATCGTTACCGTTCCACCTCAAACCCAACACAGCAATCCGTGCCCAATACCGATTTTCTCAATGGAAATTTCAGCGCCCTGCTGAACATCGTGGACCCGGCGACCGGCAGACCGGCACCACAGATCATCTACGACCCTTTGACCACGGTTTGTAACCCCGCCTGTTCGCGGAGCCCGTTTCCGGGCAACATTATCCCGGCTTCCCGGATCTCGGCTGTCTCCCGCTCACTCGCTTCTTACCTTCCCAAGGTCGATCCGTCCGCCGGGTTTGGCAACAATTACACGGCCATCGTGCCTGTCGGTCTTAATACCAACAGCACGACCGAGCGACTCGATTACAACTACAGTCAGCGCCAGCGCGCCTATGCGGTCTTCTCGCTGGGCAGCTATGTCACGTATCCGTTCGCGGGAATCTCGAGCGGAACCAGCGCCATCCCGCTCCCCTATGCCGCAACCCGCGTGGTGACCGAGAAGCCTTTGACGATTCAGCTTCATCACCTCTTTACGCTCACTCCGAACCTCCTCAACCAGTTCGGCTACTCTTACGCTCGGCTTGCTATCCCCATCACGAGCGCCACCTCCGCCGGCCAGTACCCGACAAAAGCAGGGCTGGCCGGACTGCCTGCGGGTCAAGCGAGCAACGCCTTTCCCACCATCAACTTTCCGACGAGCCTCAACTCTCCTCAATCCTGGGCGGGAACCAACTCGCAGGCTTTCGATGAAGTTGCCAATACCTACGTGCTCCAGGACAACGTTCAGTGGGTCAAGGGCAAGCATTCGCTCACCCTGGGAGGTCAGTTTCAGTGGCTGCAGGACAACTTCACCAGCCCGGACGACCGCAGCAACGCCACTTTCTCCTTCTCGAACGTAGAGACGGCCGGCTACGCTCCGGTCCCAACTCCACCCGCCACCACGCCGCAGGCAGGCACGCTCCTCACCACAACCGGGAACTCATTCGCCAGCTATCTGCTCGGTGCGGTTGACTCAGCCAGCGTGAATGAGAACTCCGTGATCACGACCGGAGCACGGTACCGCGACTTCGCCGCCTACATTCAGGATAATTACCGCCTGACCGAGAAGCTCACCCTGAACATCGGTCTCCGGTATGACATTCTCGGTGTATTTCACGAAGCCCGGGACCGAAGTTCTTTCCTGAATCCTACACTTGCGAACCCGGCCGTGAGCAATTACCCGGGAGCTCTCCAGTTCACCGGCAACGGTGCGGACAGCTGCAACTGCGGCACCCCGGTCAAGACGCACTATGGCAATCTCGGACCTCGGGTGGCGCTCGCATACGCGCCCACGTCCCGGACCGCGATCCGCGCCGGATTCGCCATCATGTATGCCCATGGTAACGGCACAAGCGGGCGCGGAGGTGGGCGCAACGGCACCGGCCAGCTCGGCTACAACGCCAATCCCAGTTTCCCCAGCGCGCTCGGGAATGGAGCTCCGGCCTTCTTCTGGTCTGGTGGAAACGCTCTCCCTGCCGTCTACTCCAACGTATATCAGGGTGGGCTCCCCGCCTATCAAAAGGCCCCCTTCTTTGACCCCACACTGAATACCGGCTTCTACACGGGCGGGCCTTCGGGCGGATCTATCACGTACGGCGATCCAGATATCGGCGGACGTCCTCCCGCTTACAACAACTACACACTAAGCATCCAGCAAGCTCTCACGCAGAACCTCACCCTGACTCTCGCCTACTCCGGCAGCCAGGGCCATTACCTGCCCAGCGGAGTGGGCCGGATCGACTTCGCCAACCAAATCGACCCGAGGTACCTCGCCTTGGGCAACGACCTGAATCTTCCGGTGACCGTCGCAGCAAACATCACCAGATACAACGCGGATGCGGCCCGCGCAGGGCTCCCCGCCTATAAAGCTCCGTACGCGAACTACAACAACACCTTCGGTCGCGCACTCACACGCTTTCCTCAATACTCTGGCGTGACCGACATCTGGGGTGGTGTAGGAAACTCCAACTACAACGGCTTGCAGGCCATCCTCAACCAACGCCTGTCGAACGGCCTGACCTTCAACTTCGCTTATGTCTGGAGCAAGGAGATCGACGACATCACTGCGGCTCGCACGGTCTACAACATCCGGCAGGAGCGCGCAGTCGGCGCAATCGATCGGCCACATGTTATCACCGCCTCGGCTGTTTACCAGTTTCCTTTCGGCAAAGGAAAACTGTACGGCGGCAACCACGCCGTATCTTCCATCTTCGGAGGCTTCGAGCTGTCGACACTTTCCTGCTGCAGTCAGGAGCGCCGCTCAACTTCACCGGCACATGCAATACTCCCTTCACCGGCGGCCTGTGCGTTCCCAATCTGAACCCCAACTTCGTAGGCTCCCCCGTGCTCAATGGCGGTGCCGGCTCGGGTAACGGCAACGCAGTTAAAGGTCACAACGCCGTCTACCTCAACTCCAATGCCTTCAGCAATCCCGCGGCCTTCACCTTCGGCAACGCCCCTCGTAACGCACCGTATGGCTTGCGGAACCCCTACACCTGGAACGAGGATGTCACCATCCGTCGCACCTTCTCCATCTGGGAGAACCTGAAGCTCCAAGCCGCGGTTTCCGCCTTCAATGTTTACAATACGGCCAACTTTGGGGGCGTACAGACCAACATCAACAGCGCCGCTTTCGGCACAGTCACAAGTCAGGCTAACCAACCTCGCAAGCTGCAAGGAGAGGCACGAATCAGCTTCTAACGATTTTGGAGCGACTGAATTAGCGGAAAAGACTGCAGGGGGGTACCCCGGGACTCACTGCGATTAACCGGACGAGCATCGCCCAGCTCGCTCATCGAAGCGCGGGGGCGTCATCCGTTCGCCAGCTCCTTCGCCCGCATCGTCGCCCGCTTCACCGCCTTGATCAGCGTCACTCGCAGCCCACCCTCTTCCAACTCCAGAATCCCATCTACCGTGCACCCAGCCGGCGTCGTCACCTCGTCCTTCAACAGCGCCGGGTGCGACCCCGTCTCAAGCACCATCTTTGCCGACCCCAGCGTCGTCTGCGCCGCCAGCAGCGTCGCAATCTCCCGCGGCAGCCCCACATTCACCCCGGCCTCCGCCAGCGCCTCGATGATGATGTACAGAAACGCAGGCCCCGACCCTGACAATCCGGTCACCGCATCCATGTGCTTTTCATCCACCACCACCGTCCGCCCCACCGTTTCGAACATTCTCCGCGCCACCGCCAGATGCTCCTCGTCGCAGAACCGCCCGCCACATAACGCCGTCACCCCCTCTCCCACCGTCGCCGGCGTATTCGGCATGGCGCGCACCACCGCGAGTTCAAGTCCCGCAGCATCCTCGATCGCTCGCGTCCGCACCGAAGCCGCAAATGAAACCAGCATCTTCTTCCCGCTCAGCGCGGGCCGTATTTGTGTCACCACATCGACGATCTGCGACGGCTTCACCCCCAGCAGGATCACATCCGCACTCCCCGCCGCCTCCAGGTTATCCGTTCCCACCCGCACTCCCGTCCGCTGACTCACCGCAGCCGCCCGGTCCGCATGCGCCACCGTCGCCACGATCTGCTCGGGCCGCAGCAGATCGTTCCTGACGAAAGCGTTCAGTAGAATGCCGCCCATCTTTCCCGCGCCCAGCACCGCGACCCGAACATCGCGCATCGTTCCCGTACCGTCCCTCATCCCCACCCTCATTCCCAGAGGCTACCAGACCTCGCCCGCGGACCTGGGCTCCAAACCTCACCGCTTCTGAGCCGCGATCCACGCACTCACCCGCCGATCCAGCACATCCAGCGGCAAAGCCCCCGAACCAAGAACCTCGTCATGAAACGCCTTGAGGTCGAACCTCGCCCCCAGCTCCTTCTGAGCCCGCGCCCGCAGATCCAGTATCTTCATCTGCCCCATCTTGTATCCGAGCGCCTGTCCCGGCCACGCAATATACCGGTCGACCTCCGCCTGCAGGCTCGGCTCATCCACGGTCGAGTGCTCGTGGAAGTAGTCCACCATCTGCTGCCGCGTCCAGTGCTCGGAATGCACGCCCGTGTCCACCACCAATCGGATCGCCCGCCACACGTCGTTCTCCAGCCGTCCGTAGTCGCTATAGGGATCCTGGTAGAAACCGGCGTCCTTGCCCAGCCGTTCCGCATACAGCCCCCACCCCTCCGTGTAGGCCGTATACCCCTCATGCTTCCGGAACTCTGGCAGGCCTGTCAGCTCTTGTGCGATCGAGATCTGCAGATGATGCCCCGGCAGCCCCTCGTGATACGCAATCGCCTCAACCGGCGCCAGCGACCTCTTCGCGAAATCATATGTGTTCACATCCACGCGCCCCGGCCTCTTGCCATCTGGAGAGCCCTCGTCGTAATACGCGGCCGCCTGGTCCGTTTCGACGTACGACGGCATCTGCACCACCTCCATCTGCGCCTTCGGCAGACGTCCAAAAAGCTGCGGCAGCTTCACCCGCATCCCGTCCTCGTACCCGCGATACACATCCACCAGCGCCTCTCGCGACGCCGGATGGTTCTTGGGGTTCGTCTTCAACGCCGCGCCCAGCGTCTTCACGTCCGCGAACCCCAGCCGCTTGGCGATTGCCAGCATCTCGGCCTCATCCCGCTTCACCTCGTCCAGGCCGATCTGGTGAATCTCCGCCGGCGACTTATCCAGCGTCGTGCTCTGCCGCACACGGAACGCGTAGTAGGCCTCCCCATCGGGAAGCGCCCACGCTCCCGGATCCTTTCGCCCTGCGGGGATGTACTGCGAGCTCAGAAACCTCCCAAACCTCTGGTAGGTCGGCAGCACACCCGTCGAGATCGCCTCCAGCATCTCCTCCGAGATCCGCCTTCGATCCGCCGCGCTCACCGCAGCCGGAAATTTCTTCAACGGCAGCGCAAACGGGCTCTCCGCAGGCTTCATCTCTGCTATCGTCTTCGTCTGCCCCAGCACCTTCTCCATCAGGTATTGCGGAGGCATTCGCCGCTCATCCACCCCCAGCAGCATGTTCGATTCAATCTGCGAAAATGCCCTCGAGAACTTCTTCAATCGCGCAATCCAGTCGTCATAGTCCTTCACGCTCTCAAAGGTCAGTTGCCCCGCCAGCTGCGCCAGGCTCGTGTGAAATCCGTTGAACTGATTGACCGGCATCTGCCATTCCTTGAATCTCGCCGCCTCCTGGTCGTCGATCAACGACCGCAGCATCACCTCCGCCGAGATCTGCTCCTGCTCGCTCAACCCCGAGGTGTTGATCGCTCCGAGTCGTGCAATATAGACGCGCCCCCGCGCCAAGCTCGCATTGATCTCTGCGGGCGAGTAGTCGGTCAGCTGGTCGTTGTACCGCTTATCCCCCAGCGTCGACGCGTACTCGGGCGAGTGCTTTAGCCTGTCTTCCCATATCTCCGCGAACAACGTGGAGAGGACCTTGCCCGGGCTCTTTTCCGCAGTGACACCGGCCTGTGTTCCACCCGCTGCGTGCTCCTGACTCCCTCCAGACCCCGTACTACCCACCACCAGCATCGATCCCATCAGCACCAGGGCAACCGTCTTCATAGGCCTCCACAGTCTCCAGGGTCAGTCTATCGTCCCGTCCCCAAATCCTCCCTGGCCCGCTCCATCTGCGACTAGGCCGCCACGGATGCTGCATCCAGCATCCGGTACAGCGTCGACCGGCTGATCCCCAATACCTCCGCTGCCTTCAGCTTGTTGCCCTCACACCTCCGCAGCACCTCCTGCACATGCGCCTCCACCACATCCTGCAGCCTCATCGAAGATACGGACAAACCCGCCGGTTCCTTCAGCTCCACCTCTTCCGGCGTTGCCGCGGGCAGGTGCTGCTCCTCGATCACTCCCCCATCGCACGCCAGCGCCGCCATCCGCAGCGTGCTCTCGAGTTCGTGGTCGTTGCCCGGCCAACCCCGCCGCTGCAACTCCTTCAGGGCACCGTCCGAGATCTTCGCCGTCACTCCCCCGCACCGCTCCGACGCCTGCTCAAGAATTCGCGACGCAACCATGTGAATGTCTTCCAATCTCTCCCGCAGCGGCGCCACAACCAGCTCGATCGTGCCGATTCGATCTCGCAGCTCCGGCCGCAACGTTCCGCCCGCCACCATCGCCTTTACATCCCCACTCACCGATGCGATCACCCGCACCCGCTTCCCATGCTCCGCTCCCAAACGTTCCAGGAAGCGCAGCACCTGGGTCTGCGCCGCACCTGAAAACAGGCCGAGCTCCGGAAAGAACACCGTCCCGCCTTGCGCAGCCTTCACCAGGGCTGCATAGATTCGCGGCTCCACGGCTCCTTCCCCTCGCAGCAGAGACTCCATCCATCCTGAATCGCAAACAACGAAGGCTCCACTCGCTGTCGGGCTCGCCGCATGCAGCGCCCGCGCCACCTCTTCCTTGCGCGCGCCCCTTTCGCCCGTGATCAATGCCGTCCGAAAATGCGGCCCGATGCCGCGCATCTGCGCTCGCAGGAGTTCCGTCGCGGCGCTCACGCCAACCCTTACCTCGCCGCGCGCCTCAACCTCCCGCACAGCTGCGGTCAGCCCAACCAATTGCAGATCCGGCGAGGGTTCATGGAGCGTTTGACCTGAGACATGAGCGGAGGGAAGGGAAGGGATCGCGGTTGACATACCTCCCTCATCGGCACCGGCTGCAAAAACCTTAGCCCGCGCCAAAAGAAAAAAGCCGGATGCGCCCACGGCAGCATCCGGCCCTCGAATCATTCCAAATCTAGGCAGTCGTCTTCGCGCAGTAGGTGTCGAACGCCCGCTGCAGCTCCTGCGCAATCGCCGGCGCGGTTGAGGTCTCGATCGCCGACCTCTGCATCAGGTACACCAGCTGTCCATCCCGCAGGATCGCAATCGCCGGCGAGGTTGGTGGATGCCCGCCAAAATAGCTCCGAGCCTTCTCCGTCGCCTCGCGGTCCTGCCCCGCAAACACCGTAACCGCATGGTCCGGCTTCGTCCCATGCTGCATCGCCAGACGAACTCCCGGACGCATCTTGCCCGCCGCGCATCCGCAGATCGAGTTCACCACCACCATCGTCGTCCCCGTCTCGGCCACCGCCTTATCCACATCGGCTGCCGTCCGGACCTCCTGCAACCCTGCGCGCGTCAACTCCTCACGCATCGGTATCACCATAATCTCTGGATACATAGCACTCTCCCCGCGGCCCGGGCCTCTCGAGGCCATCGGTTCCGCTCTGTCCATAGTACGGTCTCACTCGCCCGCCCGTCACGCGAACCGTACCTGTTGTACCCTCAATCCGTGCCCGGCCCCACCCTCCAGATTCAGGAAAACGTAGACCTCGCCCCGTTTACCACCCTCGGCATCGGCGGCCCAGCCCGCTTCTTCGTCGAGATCCGCTCCGAGCCCGAGCTCCTCGAAGCCATCGCCTTCGCCAAAACCAACCACCTCGGCCTCTTCCCCCTCGGCGGCGGCTCCAACCTCCTCATCTCGGATCGCGGTTTCCCCGGCCTCGTCCTCCACCTCACTCTCGGCGACCCTCTGGTTTCCACTCCAGCCGGCGAGCACCGGGTCGACCTCCGGGTCCCCGCCGGCCTCGACTGGGACACCCTCGTGCTCCACGCCTGCACCCTCAACCTCTCCGGCATGGAGTGCCTCGCCGGCATCCCCGGCCTCACTGGTGCCTCGCCCATCCAGAACATCGGAGCCTACGGGCAGGAGGTCGCCCAGACCATCCACGCCGTCCGCGCCCTCGACCTCCACACTGGCGCCTTCACCGAGCTCTCCAACGAAGCCTGCCGCTTCTCCTACCGCTCCAGCCTCTTCAACACCCACGCCCGCAGCCGCTACATCGTCACCGCCGTCACCTTCCGCCTTTCCACCAACACCGCGCCCAACCTCACCTACGCCGATCTTGCCAAACGCTTCACCGGCCAGCAGCCCACACCGATCGAGGTCTACCATGCCGTCCGCGAGATCCGCCGCGCCAAAGGCATGCTCCTCACCCCGGGCGATCCCGACTCGCGCAGCGCCGGCTCCTTCTTCAAGAACCCCATCCTCCCCGCGCCCCACTTCGAAGACCTCGCCCGCAAGCTCAACCTCGACCCCGCCCAGATCCCCCACTGGCCCGCCGGTACCCTCGGGAGCGGCGCCCGCGTCAAGCTCGCCGCCGCCTGGCTGGTCGAACACGCCGGCTTCGGCAAAGGCTACGTTCTCGGCAACGCCGGCATCTCCTCCCGCCACGCCCTGGCCCTGATCAATCGCGGGGGCGCCACCTATGCCGACCTCACCACCCTCCGCGACCGCATCCGCTCCGAGGTCCAAACCCGCTTCCACGTCACCCTGGAACAAGAGCCCGTCGACCTCGACCCCTAACGCCAGGACCTCGCGAGTGCCTTTGGTTGTGATTCCGCAGCCCTCTTGCTGTCATTCGCAGCCCCTTTAGTTGTCATTCCGCAGCGCAGCGGAGGAATCTGCTTCTCTATCGACAACATCGAGCGTGGACAATTCCAAACCTAGCCCCGCAACCCAGCCAGCAGCCTCTCCCGCTCCCCGGCCAGCACCACCTCCGCCGGTCCCTGCTCCAGCACCTGCCCCTCAGCCATCCGGATCACCTCCGCCCCCAGCAGAAACGTCTCGCCCACATCATGCGACACCGAAAGCACCGGCGTCCCCCGCTCCGCCAGCCACCCCCGCAGTGCGACCGCCAGCTCATCGCGCAGCACCGCGTCCAACCCCGAGAACGGCTCATCCAGCAGCAGCAAAGCCCGCCCCGGACCGCCAAACGTCGCCGCCGAAGCTACCGCCCGTGCCACCGACACCCGCTGCCGCTCGCCTCCGCTCAGCTCGCCGGGCATGCGCTCCGCCAGCTTCCCCAGCCGAAACAGCTCCATCACCTCGTCCACAACCGCTCGCACATCCCGTCCACTCCACGCCCCATCCGGCGTCCGCGCCACCCCATACTCTACGTTCTCCCGCACCCGCATCCTCGGAAACAGCCGCGCCATCTGCCCGGCGCTTCGCAGGGGCCGCAGGTGCGCCGGAAGAGACCGCCGCTCGGCCGTACTTATCAGCACCTGTTCTGGATGCCCAAACAGTATCCTGCCCTCATCCGGTCGCACAAAACCCGCAACCGCCCGGATCACCGTCGACTTCCCACTCCCCGATGGCCCGAACAGCACAGTCCACGGTGCCTTCAGCTGGAAGTCCACTTCCAGCCTCAACGACCCTTGTCGATGCCGCAGCCACACCCCCAGCAGGCTCTCCTCACCCAAGCACGTCGCTCCTGTCACCCGTCCATCTGCTGCCCAAACCTCTGCCCAGACCTCGTGCCGCGGGCGTGAGATAAATCCCCAGCAACGCCAGCAGAGCCACCCCCACCAGCAACGCTGCCGTGGCATTCGCGGCGCCGTACCGCCCATCTTCCACCATGTCGTAGAGCGAGATCGACAACGTCCGCGTCGCCCCGGGAATATTGCCGCCCAGCATCAGCACCACCCCAAACTCGCCCACGGTATGCGTAAATGTCAGCACCGCGCTCGTCAGCAGGGAAGTGCGCGCCATCGGCAGCACAACACCCAGAAACACCTTTCGCGGAGACACGCCCAAGCCCTCGGCTGCCTCCACATACGCCCAATCCACCGCTCGAAATCCAGCCACCAGCGGCTGCACCGCGAACGGCAGGCTGTACAGAAGCGACCCCACCAGCAGCCCGGCAAAGCTGAACGCCAGTGGATGCCCCACAGCGCGTATCAGCAACCGTCCCGGCCCGGTCATCGGTCCCATCATCACCAGCAGGTAGAAACCCAGCACCGTGGGCGGCAGCACCAGCGGCAACGCCACTAGAGCCTGCACCAGCCCCCGTCCAAATCCCTCGCCGCGGGCGATCCACCACGCCAGCGGAACCGCCCCAGCCAGCAGGACCGCAGTCGTCGCCCCCGCAAGCCGCAGCGTCAGCCAAAGAGCCTCGACATCCATCCCGCCAGTCTAAGTCATCGACGGCACCATAGACGACTCGATCCGCATAGATCCGTTACCCGTCCTATCGGACCGCGTCCATCCCCACCCGCGGCAGCTTTCCCTGGATCTCGGACGAAAGCAGCCAGTCCAGAAAGGCGTGCGCCTCCGCGCGGCGATTGCTCTTCCGCAGCACCACCGCCGTCTGCCGGATCTCCGGATATTGCGAGTCCGGCACCACCGCATAGCTCCCTAGCTCCATGTATCGCTGCGAGCTCGCCAGCGTCAGGGAAATCAGCCCGGCCTGTGCATTGCCCGACTCCACGAACTGTCCCGCCTGCGCTACATTTTCCGCGACCACAAGCTTCGGCTTCAGCGCGTCCAGCATCTTCATTCTGTCGAGCGCCGCTGCCGCCGCCCGTCCAAAAGGCGCGTGCAGCGGGTCCGCAACCGCAATCCTCTGTATCCGGGGATCCATCAGCTTGTCCATCGAGATCGGCTGCAGCGGTGAATCCTTCCTCGCCCACACCGCCAGCCGCCCCCTGGCATAGGCTGTCGGAGCCTTTGCGTCTGCCAATCCCGCCGCAACGATCTTCTCCGGATAGGTGAAATCCGCGCCCAGGAACAGGTCCACCGGGGCCCCGTTCTCAATCTGTGTCGCCAGCGCTCCCGACGAGCCGAAGTTCACCAGCAGCTTCACCCCGGTCTTCTTCAAATACATATCCGCCAGCACCGGCATCACCGGCTGCAGATCGGACGCCGCCGCGACCCGAAGCTCCTTTCCCTCCTGCGCCCTTGCAGCCCCGCCCGCAGCCAGCAAAGCCGCCAAAAGGAGGCCGAAGCCCCACACCCGCCTTTGCCCGCGAACGCTCTTGCGATACCCTGTCATTACCGATGAAAGTTGCATCTCACCAGCTTAGATGCACCGGGTGTGCCGCCGTCATCCCGCCCGAAGCCGCCGCCGCGGACTTCCGCTGCGCGGTCTGCGGCGGCCTCTACGACATTATCTATCCCTGGTCGTCGATCGCTGTCAGGAACCCGACGTCTCGCTCCGGTGTCACAACTCCCGGCAGCATGATTCCCGACACCAACCTCCCCAACGCCAGCGCCCTTCGCTGGCTGTGGCAGGAGCGCCGCACCTCCTCGATGGCGGTAGATCAGTCCGGCGTCTGGCGCTTCCGCGATCTCCTCCCCATCCTCGATAACCCCGAAAACCCCGTCACGCTCCGCGAGGGCAACACCCCCCTCTACGACCTCCCCCGCTCTGCCAAAGCCCTTGGCATCGACTTCCTCCTCGCCAAGCACCAAGGCATCGGCAACCCCACCGGCTCCTTCAAGGACACCGGCATGACCGCCGCCCTCTCCGTCGCCGCCGAGCGTGGCTTCGATTGGGTCGCCTGCGCGTCCACAGGAAATACATCCGCCGCCATGGCCGCCTACGCCGCCCGCGCCGGCCTCCGCTCAATCGTCCTCATCCCCGAAGGCAAGATCGCCTGGGGCAAGCTCTCGCAATCCATGGACTACGGCGCCATCACCCTCCAGCTCCGCACCGACTTCGATGGCTGCGTCCGCATCCTCTCCGAACTCATCCGCCGCCTCCCCATCTACCTCCTCAACTCTGTTAACCCGTATCGCGCCGAGGGCCAGAAGACCCCCGCCTTCGAACTCGTCGAGCAGCTCGAGGGCCAGGTCCCCGAGCACGTCATCGTCCCCGGCGGGAACCTCGCCAACGGCGCTGCTCTCGGCAAGGGCTTCCGCGAAATGTGCGACCTCGGCCTCATCCCGCGCGTCCCCCGCATCTCCGTCGTCCAGGCCCAAGGAGCCAACCCCCTCTTCCGCTCCATGCAGGAAAACGATGGAGCCCACGTCACCCCCGTCATCGCCGACACCCGCGCCTCCGCCATCCGCATCGGCAACCCCGCGTCTTTCCGCAAGGCCGTCGGCACCATCCACTCCACCGGCGGCTGGTGCGAGCAGGCCTCTGAGCAGGAGATCGCCCTCAGCAAGGCCGAGATCGGAGCTGAAGGCATCGGCTGCGAACCCGCTTCGGCCGCTACCCTCGCCGGCCTCAAAAAACTTGTAGCTAACGGCCGCATCACCCCCGAAGAGCGCGTCGTTCTTATCCTCACCGGCCACACCCTCAAAGACCCTGAGTACACCATCGCCTACCACCGCGGAAACCTTCTCCGTGAAGACGAACTAGCACCTGCCACCCTCGCCCAACTCTCCCTTCACCAAACTCTCCGCAAACCCCCCACCGTCCTCGACGCCGACACCGATACCGTCCTCCGCACAATAGACGCCGCCATCCAAACCACCCCCATCCACGCCTGACCTGTCGGCTTGTCATCCTGAACAAAGCTGTCATCCTGACTCTGAGCGAAGTCGAAGGGGAAGGATCCCCGTATTTCGCCCTTGCTGTTTGCCTGTACTTTTGCGTGTCCTTCAGGAGCGAAGCGGAGAATCTGCTTTTCGCCTTCTTCCCTAGCTGTTGCCCTTCTTTCTTCCATTCCGAGCGCCGCGAGGAACCTGCTTCTTAACCCACCGATCGAGAGGCACCGAAATGGAATCCGCACCCCCCATCCGCCTCCGCCTCCCTGCCACCTCCGCCAACCTCGGTCCCGGCTTCGACGCCCTCGGCCTGGCCCTCTCGCTCTATCTCACCATCGACGCCGCCGAAACCTCCAGCCCCCCCACTATCGAAGCCACTGGCCGCGACACCGCTCTCTGCGGCTCCGTCTCCAACAACCTCATCCTTATGACCTACACCGAGGTCCTCGGCCATCAGGGCCTTCCCGCCCCTACCCTGGCTCTCAAACTCCATAACCAGATCCCCCTCGGCATGGGCTGCGGCTCCTCCGCCGCTGCCATCCTCGCCGGCGTCTTCCTGGCCAACCACTTCGGCGATCTCCGCTGGACACCCCAGCAGATCCTCGACGACGCCTGCCGTCGGGAAGGCCACCCTGATAACGTAGCTGCCTGCTTCCACGGCGGCATGACCGCATCTTCCATCATCCAGACCGTTTCTGTTGAGCCAGAAGAATTCGTCCTAGCCACCACATGCGGCGAGAACCTAACCTGGCAGTTGATCATGGCCCTCCCTCCCCGAGGCCTCCCCACCTCTGAAGCCCGAGCTCTGCTTCCCGATCTCTACCCCCGCGTCGACGCAGTCGCGAACCTCCAGGCGACAGCCCTCCTCGTCGCCGCCTTCGCCCTCGACCGCCCCGATCTCCTGCGCTTCGCCATGCGCGACCGCCTCCACCAGCCCTTCCGCGCAGCCGCCTGCCCACTTCTCCCCCTGCTCCTTCCCCTCGTCGGCCAGCACGGCATTCAGGGAGTCGCTCTCAGCGGAGCCGGACCTTCCGTTCTCCTTATCGCCCCGCCCGAGGCCCCGCTCGATCCCATTCTGCAGGCTATTCGGGGCATCGCTCAACAAAAGATCGCAGAGATTCTTACGGTCAACATTGGCGAAGCAGCAACGGTCACAGACTCTCGTCGGTAACGATTACGTAATCCCGAAGAATGTTACCTAAGAGTTCTTTACGCGAAGCGGCTTTGTCTCTAATCTTCGACCTGTAGACAGTTCTGGGGAGGGCTGCTACAGCGCCCGTTGACCTCTTTCGAGAGGTCCGGGCGTTTTACTTTTACCTGTACCTCACTTCGATCCTCGACTCCCTTATCCCCCATCCGTGGTACCCAGGCGGAGCCCCTTCCATGTCTCTAGTTCACTGTCAAGGACACGAATTCACGGACCGCGTTTTTATCCTTCATAGCGCAGTTGTTTTGGTTGTTAGGTTCTTATCGGGTCGGGAACCGGGCGGCGTTC
>JAABUK010003236.1_pt1 | contig 27831 bp, 4 predicted proteins | sample 5559141 | NCBI WGS metagenome assembly JAABUK01 (sample SAMN10711869, study PRJNA513367) | rock metagenome | isolation source: Antarctica rocks | place: Antarctica: Victoria Land, Pudding Butte nord | collected 2016-01-03
TTAAATTTAATAAACTTGTCTAGTTATATTTAATTATTTTTATAAAGACTATTATTTATTAATTCTTAATACTCCTCTCTAAAAGTACTAACCTAGGTTCTATCGACGTTATATTAAATTATTAAACCGAGAGCCTTAATAAGTATAAAGCGAAAAGTAGTTTTCGCGTTATAAACTAAATCGCGGTAATTTTTTATATTTTTTCTATAAAAGTCCCGGAGTTTATTAGGATACAACTTCTTTTATTATATTACTAAATCGTATTAATTACAACTTATTGTCGAATTATTTTCGGAAACTACCGGAGTTGTAGATAGAATAATAAATAATATAATTAATAATTACGCGTCCTTAATATCGCGAGAACGACTTTAGATTTCGTGTTTTAGTTATTTATTTTCGCGTTTAATAACTAAAAACGATATATATTTTCGAAGGACTCTTTAATCATATTTTATATAAATTAATTTATTATTTATCGTAGGATCCCTGAGCTCGTCCAAGGACCTAGTATAATTAATATATTTACTTTTTAATTAATTTAATTTTATATCTTTAACGAATTACTATTTAAAAAAGTTTAGAGAGATTAGAATTATTAAATTATAATACTTAAAATATATATTATAATATAAAAATAAGTATATAAAGTTAATAAAGATCTCTATTATTTAATAAAAGAATTAATTTTAAAAGAATTCTAGAAGCTAGAAGTAAGTAACTAGGTATAGAATAATATATTTAATTATAATATTGATAATTTATCGGTTATATTATTAACTTATAAAGTTAAAGTAATAGTTATATATTATATATATAGTCTTTAACTGGAATCCTAACTACTAAAGTCTAATTTTAATATAATAAAATAAACCTTCTCTATTTTTATCTATATTTTAATTTATATAAATAAAATAAAATTATATTAAAATAAATTATAAATTAATAAAATGTTGAGTTATTATAATAATATAATTATTAACTCTTTACATACTAGGTAATAATATTAGAATATATATTAAAATAAATAATATTAATTTAATTTATAGAAAATAGTATAAAGTAGTAATACGTTAAATGCGCCTATATCCCGCTAAAAGCGCTAGTATATTATATACGCCTACGCTTCGCTACCTCTATAATATTATTATTTATTAATATAGGGCTTTAGTCTTAGTATCGCGGGGTTTTAATTTTTAATAATTCTATATCGAGTTAATATTCCCTCGTATTATTAAAATTCTTAGAGATTAGTTTTATAATTAAATCTAGGATTTAAAAACTATTTGATAATAAACCCCGTAACTACTTTATATTTTTTGTATTATTATTAAGCCGCTAGCTCTACGCTAGCGGCTTTAAGTATTATAATTTTAATCTCTCTACTTTTCTAAAGAAAAGATTTATTATTATTATAATATCGGGTTTAACCTCGGGATATCTAGAAGAATTTAATAATAATAAAATCGATTAAGATCCCTCTAACGACCCTCGCTATAAAGATAATAATGAATTCGGAGGTATTATTACCCCCGAAGAGATTTTAGAAATATAGTTTAAAGTTATTAAAGAAGAAAATCGTCGCTTAAAATAATAATAAAAACTAGAGGTATTATAAGTTTAAAATTAAATACTATATAATCCTAATACTTCTATATATATTAGCGAAGTATTAACGGAATTTATTATTTTTAGTAGAGGTCCTCTAATTATTATATTTACTAGTAGAATAATAATAAATTTAATTATATTTAATAGGGATATTTTTATTAGGGCGAAAATACTACGTTTTAATAAATAAATTTTTATAAAAGTACGAGCGAAGGTAAATATTTATACTAGTTCCGCGATATAAATATTAAATTTTTAATTAGTCCTAAATATTTAACTATTGACTATTTAAGAATTATACATTATATAAACTCGTTAGAAAGTAACTCTTTAACGTAATAATATAAATAATATAATTTAAATAATTTAGTTAATATTATATTTAATTTCTTTAAGAAGTTTCTTTTTAATTTAATAATAAATTTAATTAATATAATATTTAAAGCCGCTAGCGTAGAGTTAGCGGCTTAGTAATAATATAAAAAACGTAAAATAATTACGGGGTTTATTACTAGGTAGTTCTTAAATCCTAAATTTAATAATAGAACTAATCTTTAAAAATTCTAATAAAACGGGGGAATATTAACTCGATATAAAATTATTAAAAGTTAGAACCGGGCCGCGATATTAAGACTAAAACCCCGTATCGATAAATAATAATATTATAGAGGTAGCGGAGCGTAGGCGTATATAACGTACTAGCGCCTTTAACGGGGCGTGGGTATATATAATATATTATTACTTTATAATTACCTCCCTCTTTAAGCCCTAGTCTCTAGGTACCTAAATACTTTAATTAAAAGATATTTATTAAAAAATCTTTAAACCCCTTAAGAGAAATAAGGGAAAGAGTTATTTAATATAATAGTATTATTATATAGTAACCTAAATATAAAGTTACGTACCTAATCCTTTAATATTTATAGTACTAGTTACGGAATAATATTTAGTTAAATTACGAAGTTTATTAAAAAACCTTTAAACCCCCTAAAAGAAATAAGGGAAAGAGTTATTTAATACGACGACGTTATTATATAGTAACCTAAATATAAGGTTATATATTTAATTATTTGATACCTATAATACTAGTTACGGAATAGTATTTAATTAAATTACGAAGTTTATTAAAAAACCTTTAAACCCCCTAAAGGAAATAAGGGAAAAGAGTTTTCTAGTTTATACTATCGGTCCTATAGCGTTAATATATAGTAATAATAATTAATTAAATAATATTTCTTTCGTCCCTATAATACTATTATATATAATAGTAACGGAGCGAAATAGTATATACTATCGCTCCTATAGCGCTTATAGTACTTATAGTAAATATAGTATATTTAATTTTTACTATAGTATTTATAATACTAGTAGCGGAATAGTAGTAACTACCCTTACTATATACTTTTACTATACTATAAAAATACTAGTAGTAAAATATTATATATAAACGGTATAGCCCTAATATTATACCCGGAGATTAATAATAATATAATTGTTATAGTAATAGTTATATCTATTAATAAAAGCGAGGTGGCGGAGCGGAGGCGCGTATCGACGTATAATAATAATAAAGTATTTAGCGCGACGGTTTATTATTAAAATTAACTCGCTCGCCTATTTATTTTCTCTCTTCGTAACTCCTTTAACCTTTCTTATATATTATTACTCTAACTCTATAATAACGTTCTAGTATTATAACTAATATATAGATAATACTCTCGTTATATATAACTTTCTTCTAACTCTATAAATAACTCTTATTCACCGATAATATTAATTTATTTATATTAATATAGTTTAGTTATAAATATACTAGTAAGTATAGCTAGTCCGCTATTAGCGCGACTACGTAATATTAATTATAGTAGTAATTTACTACGCTTCGTAGCTCCTTTACCGAGTCTATTTCTACTAGTTTAATAATAATTATATTCGAGGTACGTCCCCTCCTTATACGCTTTATTATATTAATTATTATAGAATCGACCGTTATATAAAGGTAAATTATAACCGTAAGTTTTAAAGTAATATATATTAATAATAATAAATCCTTAAGCCTTTCTAAAGGAAGGTAAAGAGGTTTATATATTAATATACCTATATCGGTAATAAGACTCCTAAAGAAGAATATAAATATAAATTAATAAATAAAGAAATCACCTAGTAGTATAAAGTATATAGTAAGATAATAGTAACTAGTAGGTAAATCTCTACTATAATTACTAACCTATAAAATTAATTAACAGCGGCGAACTAGCGTATTAAGGAATTAAAGGCGATGAATAAGGTTCTCGAAAAAGAGGCCGAGAGTTTTCGTTAATATAAATAGGACCTAGAGAGTCCCGAGGAAAATAATATCCTTAAAAACTATACTAAAGAGACTACGTCTTCTTTTAATAATTCCGATAATAATTAAATCTTTCGTATAATATAGTAGCGATATTAAATTCTTTTTTTCTTAAATCGGCGCTAGCTAAACTCACCTAGATATATTATTTAATAGTATATTTTAGGTATTTATATAGATTATATTTAAAATAAAAGTATTTTTATAAATATAATATCTTATCGCTATCGTATATAAATAGTTTAATAGTAAATTAAATTTAGTAATACTTTAAAACCGTATAATAAGGTTATAAATATAGAGGAGAACGTCCGTTATATAAATATTAATATAAAAATAGTAATATTTACTTTTAACGTCGGCTCCGTTTACTCCGTTTTATTATTTTATACAATTAAGTAACCTCTTTAACTATATTTATATATTTATATTTACTACCCGCCTATTTAAAGACTTTAGTTAATTTACTAGTACTAGTAAACTCTTCGTTTAATAGTTATTAATTATATTCTTCGCTTTAATTAGTTTATTTAACTTTATACTAAATACTTTCTTTATTTTTAACTTTATTAATTACCTCTTCTACCTTTTATAACTTATTATTATTAATAAGTTCGGGGGCTTATATAAAAGATTCTACCGTATTAATATAGTCGCGAAGATAATATAATTTAAGTAACGATATATAAAAAGTATTATAAATTCTATATATAGAAGGTAGTAGTAGGCGGTAAATTTATACTTTTATTTTATTAATAATCTTAAAGGGCTTTATAAACTTATAAAATAATTTTTATTTAAATACTTTTATTTTAAATTCTTTATTACTAATATAACTAAATTACTAACTTTATAACTTTATAGTTTATACGTTTTATTATACTATTTAACTTAATATTCGGTAGTATTTTATAGGCGCTCTATAACTTTATTCTTTAAAATTTATAATTATCGTACTTTATTATTTATAGCTAGTATTTTTCTTTCTCTAAAATCGTCCTCGACCTCCTAGCGGATTTTAAAGTAATAACTATATATACGGAAGAATAACGTCGTTCCGACGATAATACTCTAATTATTATTTATTAAGAATTCTACTATAAATAATAATCTAGCTTAATTTATTTATTTATCATTAATAAATATATGTAAATAGTACTCTAGTATTTAATTTTAGCGCTTTATCTACCTATTCGTTTAAAGGTAAAAAGTAATATTTAAATATCGTTTAATTTTCGAATAAAAATATATAGCCGACTAGAAGGCGCTCGTAAAAATAGAGCCTCTATTATTAACGATACTATTAAATATACTATAGCGGTAAATAATTTTAGAATAAAATACTTCCGCTAGTTAAACGGTATCGATTTTAATAATTATAAATATATACCTAATTATTTTAGTAAATCGATTTATAACGATAAAGATAATATTATAAACGATACCTCTATATTTACTAGGCGGTAAACTAGTTATAAAATCTATAGAAATTTCCTTCTATAATTAAATAGTAATAGGAAGCGAATTTAATTCGCTATATAAATAATATCGCGGCGCCTTCGTCCGTTAATATATATCGTAAATTTTAATATAGTTCGTAATTTACTTTAGGCTACCCTCCTAGAAAAATTTTCGGGTAAATAATTTATATAATTTCGTAGCGCTAAAGTAGTTTATTAAAGGATTATTATAATACCTCTTTATAAACTCTTCTTTTAGAGCTTTATTCTTTAATATATAAAAACGACCGTTATATCTTAATAATCTCTCGGAGTCTATAATTTATACTTTATTCTTTATATAATAACGATCCTTTAATATATTCGCTCTAGTTCGAAAAGAATTTATTTAATTATTATAAATTTATAATTCCCGAATTAGCGTTTTAGTAGGTCTTTTAAGATTATTATATATAATTTTAGGTACTATTATAATATCCCGTTTTAGAATTACTATTTTTAACTCTATAATTTAAAAAGTAGAGGTTATAACTACTTTTACTTTTTTATCTCTTTCCGATAATTAACCGCTAATCTAAAGAGTAAATTTATTCTAAAATATTAGTAATAATTTAATATTTAACGACGATACTCCCTTATAATTAAGACGCCGCGATAATATATTAATAAGAGTTAATTTTCTAGCCCGATAAAAGATTTTAAAGTTATAAATAGTTAATTTAAATACCTAGCGGGCCTATTTAAAATTTAACTCCTTCTATTTTATAAAACTCTTTAAATTATTATAATTAATCTAGATTTTAATATAATGGCGGCTATTTTTTAAGTAGTATTATTATTATTTTATTATTATTATAATAACGAGTAATTCTTAATTATAAGTCTTATAGTTTTATTTTAAAGAATTTAATTTCCGCGACTAGAATATTATAAGATATTAATAACTATTTTTATCCTATTATAATAATATAGAGTTAAGGTTAAAATTAAAAGTATCCGTCTTTATACGTAATTATTTAGTTAGATCGTAATAGCGTAGAAAAGGCGCGTTTACGAATATATTTAATAAAATCTAAAACGCTTCCGTAGCGCCGTTTATTTATTTAAATGGATTTATTTTCTTATTTACTTTACTACCCTTAAATAGGCTAGTAAACGGCGTAGTTATATTAGAATAATTATAGATAAATTATTTATAGAAGTTAACGAAGCCTAAAAAGATTTATACCTCTTAATAAGTTTTCGGTTAAAGTTATTCTTTAATAGTTTTAACGCGTTCTAGGTTTATAGTTACCCTATTAATAAATATAATAAAATTTAAAAACTCGACTATTTCGGTACTAAATTAGTATTTCTTAAAGTTAATAAATAGTTAGAATTAATATAATCGTTTAAATATTTATTTAATATACCGTTAATACTCCGCCGGATTAATATTATAAATTAGGATATTATCTAGATATACTATATACGTTATATCTACTAAATTTATAAATATATAATTAATATAAGTTTAAAATATCGCCGGTCCGTTAGCGAGCCTAAAAGGTATAACTAAATATTCGAAATAACTATAGCGAGTTTAGAAAATAATTTTCTATTTATCGCCTTTCTTAATCCGGATCCTATAATAGATATCTTTAAGATCCAACTTTATAAAGATTTTAAAACTATATAAACGATCTAATATCTCGGTGATTAAAGATAGCGGGTATCGATTCTTAATAATTACCGTATTTAAGTTTTAGTAATCTACGTAAAGACGTAACCTACTATCCTTTTTAAATATAAAAAGAATAGGTACTTTAATTAAAGAGGTTAAATAACGGATCTAGCCTTTATAAAATAAGGATTCTAAATAACGCCGTAGCTCCGATAATTTAATTTAAGATAAATTATAAAGAGATTTATAAGGCGGTTCTTTATTAACTTTTATTTTAATAATATAATCCCTTTATTTAAAAATAAGTAGGGTACTCGCTTTCTCGTTAGAAAAATTATTATAAAACCCTATAAATTCCCTAGGAATCTTTAAGTTAGGAAGTTCTTCCTATTTATCTTATACTACTATAATATATACGACCGCGAATATATTCGGTTTATTTTTAAAACTACTAGTAAATTTAGCCGGTTCCTTAATTTATAAATTACTAGAATTAACCTTAAACCGCTATTAGTCTACTTTAGAATTAATTAATATCTTTAATTAACGTAATTTAGATATATCTAGAATAATATTTAAACCTTTAAAGTTTATAACGTAGAATAGAGTACTATATTTATACTCTTAACTTTAATTATCGACTATTTAATAGTTTAATTAATACGCGTTATAGTAATATATACTTTACTCGTTAATTACTTTAGTTAGTAGTAAAGTAGTATTATAAAGTTCTAAATCGTTTTTAATAACGAATTATTATAAAATTAAATTAATAATTAAAGGACCTCTACTATAAATAGTAAATTCTACTAGCGCTCCGCTAGTGGGTATAGAAATAATAAGATTACGTAACCCTTAATTTTAAATTTATAATACTTTTAACTTTTATTATTATTTAAGGCGACGATTTTCTTTTTTAATAACTTTAAACTATATATCTAAAGTCTCTTCTAGGGTAATAATATCTCTAAATTCACTATCGTTCTTACGGCGGGGGTTGTCGGAGAGGGGTTAATCGATATTATTATTATTAAATTCTTCTAGACGTCCCGAGGTTAAACCCGATATTATAATAATAATAAACCTTTTCTTTAAAAAGGTTTAAAAGATTAGAATTATAATATTTAAAGCCGCTAGTATAGAGCTAGCGGCTTAATAATAGTATAAAAAATATAAAATAGTTACGGGGTTTATTATTAAGTAGTTTTTAAATCCTAAATTTAATAATAGAATTAATCTTTAAGGATTCTAATAAAACGGGGGAATACTAACTCGATATAGGATTATTAAAAGTTAGAACCCCGCGATACTAAAGCTAGAACCCCGTATCGATAAATAATAATATTATAGAGGTAGCGGAGCGTAGGTATATATAATATACTAGCGCCTTTAGCGGGGCGTAGGCGTATATAATATATTACTACTTTATAATTAACTACTATCTCCTCGTCTATAAAAGATAGGAGGAAGCGAAATAATAATTTATTTAAAAAGTATCGTTATTTAAAACCTATTTTAAAGAGATAAAAACCTAATTATCTTTATTTTTAAAAGAGTATAAAATAAATTTCTTTTTAACTAAATTTAAATTTAAGTTTAAAAATAAGATCTTTAATATTAATAATATATTTATTTAAAGGGAGGAGATTCTTATTTAAATTATTATATAAGAAAAGAATATAAAATATATATAATTAATAGGTAGTTTTAATTCTAATTCGGGTTTCTATTCTAAAAACCCTAATAAAGGAAAATTTATAATAGACCGACTTTTTAAATTTAACGCCGGCGATAATACTAAAAAGGTATATTTAAAAGAGTAAAATAATAAATATAAAATTAATACCGCCGATTCTTCGTATAATAAGATTATTTATTAATATTATAAAATAGAAGATTATATTAAGTTTAAATATCCTAATATAAATAAACTAGTAATATATATCGGCGCGGTATTAATTAAAAACGATTAAATCTAATTTACGCTTTAGAAGAAAGGTAAAATAAATAATTAATAAAAATATACTCTTTTATTCTTTCTAAAGATTAGATTACTCTTTAAAGTAAAATTAAACCTAAAGTAAATTACTAAATATATTAAAATTTACGATATATATTAGCGGACGAAGGAGCCGCGATATCGTTTATATAATAAATTAAATTCGATTCCTATTATTATTTAATTATAGAAGGAGATCTTTATAGATTTTATAAATAGTTTACCGCCTAGTAAATACCGGGGCGCTATCTATAATATTATCTTTATTATTATAAATCGATTTATTAAAATAGTTAAATATATATTTATAATTATTAAAATTAATACTATTTAACTAGCGAAAGTATTTTATTCTAAAATTATTTACCGCTATAATATATTTAATAGTATTATTAGCGATAGAGGCTCTGTTTTTACGAGCGCTCTCTAATCGGCTAAATATTTTTATTCGAAAATTAAATAATATTTAAATACTACCTTTTACCCCTAAATATATAAATAAATAAAGTATTAAAATTAAGTACTAGAGTACTATTTATATATATTTATTAATAATAAATAAATTAATTAAACTAGATTACTATTTATAATAAAATTCTTAATTAATAATAATTAAAGTATCGTCGTCGGAACGACGCTGTTTTTTTATATATATAGTTATTATTTTAAAATCCGCTAGGAGGTCGAGGACGACTCCTAGTAAAAAAGAGTATTAATTATAAATAATAAAATACGATAGTTATAAACTCTAAATAATAAAACTATAAAGTATTTATAAAATACTATCGAATTCTAAACTAAATAATATAATAAAATATATATACTATAAAGTTATAAAATTAACGATTTAGTTATATTAATAATAAAGAACTTAAAGTAAAAATACCTAAATAAGAAATTATCCTATAAGTTTATAGGGCCCTTTAGGATTATTAATAAAATAAAAATTTAAATTTACCGCCTATTACTACCATTTATATATAGAATTTATAATATTTTTTATATATCGTTATTTAAATTATATTATCTTCGCGACTACGTTAATACGGCGGAATCTTTTATATAAACCCCCGAACTTATTAATAATAATAAGTTATAGGAGGTAGAAGAGGTAATTAATAAAGTTAAAAATAAAGAAGGTATCTAGTATAAAGTTAAATAAACTAGTTAGGGCGAAGAATATAATTAATAATTACTAGACGAAGAGTTTACTAGTACTAGTAAATTAATTAAAACCTTTAAATAAGCGAGTAGTAAATATAAATATATAGATATAACTAAAGAGGTTACCTAGTCGTATAAAATAATAAGGCGGAGTAAACGGAGCCGATATTAAAAGTAAATATTACTACTTTAATATTAATATTTATATTACGGATATTCTCCTTTATATTTATAATTATATTATATAGTTTAGGGTATAACTAAATTTAATTTATTATTAAAATTATTTATATATAATAATAATAAGATATCGTATTTATAAAAATACTTTTATTTTAGGTATAATTTATATAAACGCCTAAAGAATATTATAGAGTAATATATCTAGGTAGATTTAACTAGCGCCGATTTAAAAAATAAAAAGAATTCGATATTACTACTATATTATACGAATAATTTAATTATTATCGGAATTTTTAGAAGAAGATATAGTATCCTTATTATAATCCTTAAGATCCTATTTATACTAGCGGAAATTTTTAGTCTTTTTTTCGAGAATTTTATTTATCGCCTTTAACTCCTTAATATACTAGTTCGCCGCCGTTAATTAATTCTATAGGTTAATAATTATAGTAGAGGTTTACCTACTAGTTACTATGATTTTATTATATATTTTATATTACTAAGTAATTTATTTATTTATTAATTTATATTTACGTTCTTCTATAGGAGTTTTATTATCGTTATAAATATATAAATATATAAACCTCTTTACCTTCTGTTAAAAAGATTTAGGGATTTGTTATTATTAATATATATTATTTTAAAACTTACGGTTATGATTTATCTTTATATAACGGTCGATTCCGTAATAATTAATATAATAAAGTATATAAGGAGGGGACGTACCTCGAATATAATTATTATTAAATTAATAGAAATAGACTTGGTAAAGGAGTTATAAAGCGTAGTAAACTACTATTATAGTTAGTATTACATAGTCGCGTTAATAGCGGACTAGTTATATTTACTAGTATATTTATAACTAGAATAAATTAATATAAATTAATTAATATTATCGGTAAATAGGAGTTATTTATAAAATTAGAAGAAAATTATATATAACGAGAGTGTTATCTATATATTAGTTATAATACTAGAACGTTATTACGGAGCTAGAGTAATAATTTATATAAAAGATTAAAGGAGTTACGAAAAGAGAAAATAAATAAGCGGGCGAGTTTATTTTAATAATAAACCGTCGCGCTAAATACTTTAACGTCGTTATATATTAATACGCGCCTCCGCTCCGCTACCTCGCTTTTATTAATAAATATAACTTTTATTATACTAGTTATATTATTATTAATCTCCGGGTATAATATTAGGGCTATACCGTTTATATATAGTATTTACTACTAGTATTTATTATAGTATATTAGGAGTATATAGTAAAGGTAGTTATTATTATTCCGTTACTAATATTATAAATACTAGAGGAATAATCTAATATACTATATTTACTATAAGTACTATAAGTATTATAGGAACGATAATATATACTAATTTACTCCGTTATTATTATATATTATAATACTATAGAGACGAATGAAATATTATTTAATTAATTACTATTACTATATATTAGCGCTATAGAGATAATAGCTTTATAAATATATTATTTATTTACTACTAGTACTATTATATAGTAGAGGTAATATAGTAGTATTACTTTTCCATTACTAATATTATTTTAAATATTATAAGAATAGTTTTATATCGCGTCGTAACTAGTATTAAGTATTAGCGCTATAGGACTGATAGTATAAATTAGAAGACTCTTTTTCCTTATTCCCTTATAGAGTTTAAAGATTTTTTAATAAATTTCGTAAATTAGCTAAATACTATTCTATAACTAATATTATAAATATTAAAGGATTAAGTACGTAGCCTTATATTTAGGTTACTATATAATAACGTCGTTATATTAAATAACTTTTTTCCCTTATTTCTCTTAGAGGGTTTAAAGATTTTTTAATAAATATTTTTTAATTAAAGTATTTAGGTACCTAGGGACTAGGGCCTAAAGAGAGAAATAATTATAAAATAGTAATATATTATATATACTTATATCTCGTTAAAGGCGCTAGTATATTATATATACCTACGCTCCGTTACCTCTATAATATTATTATTTATTAATACGGGGCTTTAGCTTTAATATCGCGGGGTTTTAATTTTTAATAATTCTATATCGAGTTAATATTCCCCCGTATTATTAGAATCTTTAAAGATTAGTTCTATTATTAAATCTAGGATTTAAAAACTATTTAATAATAAACCCCGTAACTACGTTATATTTTTTATACTATTACTAAGTCGCTAGCTCTACGCTAGTAGTTTTAGGTATTATAAATAATTCCTTAACTCCTAAATTATAAAGAAAATAATTTACTAGATAAAAGAGTAAAATTACTAGGATATAAATTAAAATAAATAATATTAATTAAATTTATAATAATCGCCTAATTACTAGGACTTTAAAATAAAATTAAATATATAAATTAATCCTAAAATTTTAGTAAATCTTACGATATAAATATTAGAAAAAGTAGTATTAATAAAATATATAAATTATAATTATTCCGTCCTATTTAAAAGTAATTTAACTCCGACGATATTATAAATATAAATAACTACTCGTAGTTTAAAGATTAATTAAATATACTAGACTAATTCTCTTAATTTATTTATACGGAAATAAAAAAGGATAAAGAATTTTAAAAAAAATATAATATTATATACCTAGACTAAAAGATAATGAAGTTATATTTAATTTCTCTTTAATAAAAGTTTAAATAGAGGTTAAATAAATCTTATTATTTAAATTTATAAAAATATAGTAATAAGAGAAAATAAATAGATAATAAGGAAAGATAAAAAAAATAGTATAGAAAAATAAAGAGGAAATATAAAGGAGTAGAAAAAGAGTATAGAATTAGAAAAAGAAATATAAAAAAATAGTAAAAAAGTATAAGAGTTTAGCGTGAGAGTAAAAGATAGTAGTAAGAGTCAATAATTATTACGAATATTAGCGCGAGAGTAGAGCGGCGATATTTTAATTAACTAGAAATTACGTATTATATTCGGTTCGAGGAAAATATATATTTTATAAAATACACTTATTAATTTGCAGGTTATTTGAAAACTTTTACTACTTTGCATTTTGTTTTTACTACAATCGTATATTCAACTCAAACTACGTATTTGGCTATAGAGAAAGCAGCATCGCTCAGGTCAGAGACTATTCCACGGACAATAGTGTCTTCCTTGAGAAGAGGCAGCAAATAGAATATCATTGTCCAGAGGCACCATATCACCCACGTCCTGCGATAAGCCATCCGACCTTTCAGCACAAGAACTCGAACAAACAAGACACTTCCAGCAGCAATGGAGATACCGTATCCTATGGCACCAGATCCCCAGAAGGCCGGACAAACGAATGACCACGCCGCAACAGGAACAGCAATGGACCATCGCGCGACGGTCTCACCGTGTACCAGGGGCAAAGTACGTCGGCCCCGTGCGGCGTCTCCCTCCATGTCAGCCATGTCTTGCATCTGAAGAGTGGAAAAGACAATAGCACCGACAACAGCAAGCCAAACATAAGCTTTCCGATTGAGCTCGTTCTGACCGTACCCTGCGGCGACAATGGTCGCTCCAGAGCTATAACAAACGAAGCCACAGGCATTGATAAGATTTCGGACTATATAGTTCTCATCGGCTCCTCCAAGGTCGTTGTACATCCACGTTAACGCCATCATAGCCACCGATTCAAAAATTCCGCCTAAGTATGTGGATAGTAGGAAGACTACAGGTACCAGTACTAGCAGCAAACGCCGGGCTTCGTCGTCTGTAAGCCGCTTGGACGGCAGTGGACGCCATGGCTTGTTGACGGTATCTTCCAGAATGGATTGGGGTAGGCGTTGGTTTGCTACGTCGAAGAGGAGTAGATTTGCCCAACTCCATAGGATTATCTGAGGCAGACGGCCCAGGATATCAGATAGACACGGTGTAGCGTTGGTTGTAAGACTTTGGCCTGAAAGAGCACTGAAGATTGCGAATGCTGTCTCTGGGCACACAATCGACTTTAGGTCGTTCAGGGTGAAGAGCCAGATAGTGTGCAAGTGGAAGACCATTGATCGTTGCTTCATCCATGTCAGCCTTCCTCAAAGACGCAATACACGTTCTCCATGTCCTGGACAGCTGGAGGGTATATTACCTGGTGCATTGTACCTTCCTTAGTGACGAGGTCTTCTTCGTCGAGTAAGTCGCCTCCCATAGTGTACTGGGCTAAGAGAAATTGGGGAGTCAATTTGCGACTTTTGATGAGGAGGAAAGATTTCTAAAGTGAGCTGAGACGGAAACGGCCATCCTCCTCTAGCAGCAACTAATAGAACCATTGGAATGACTCACCACTCGAGATATGGACCCATGTTCCGTACGGCCATGGAAAACATGTTAGGTGACGTAGTCAAAATCCTCTATTGCTAGCATCTTTGCCGGAGACAGGATTTTACCAACCACATCACTCATTCAAGCAAAGGTTTCCCGTAGCTGATAGCTTCAACACATTGGTCGATCGATTGTAGAGCGTCCCATGGGGAAGGGTGGGGATGATCTTTCCATGGCGGTCATGGAAATGAGCCAGCTTCTGCAAGGCATTGGCACAGTCGCAAGATCCTGTGGCATAACACCCTTTTTCCAAGGATAACGTATTTCATGCCACTCTTTCTCGTAACTTAGAGTGCTAAGAAAGAATTCCAAGCTTTCTCAAAGGACCCGGGGTTATGGTCAGGCCCGGGCAGTGCTACCCCGCATGATAAACCATGCATCCTTTCTAAACAGGCAGGCCGTTTTTAACTGTTGCCTGTCTCAGCTGATGGATCCATGGTGCATGACATGTTTACCGCCGGCTGTGCCTTTGACCTGCATACACCTTGTTAACACTTAAATAGTCAACAATACGAGGAAAAATACTGTCAACTACTATGTATACATACTGTAATTTTTTCGAGGACCTGCGAAATCTCGCATCAGCTTTCATGTTCTAATCAACTTGCTTTCTTTCACAATCTCCTCAATTCTCAGCACTCAGGACTACTAGCGCTCGGGCCTACGACACGAAATTAGTCCTCTCTTAGTGCTGTGCTTCAAAAAACATTGCAGGCACAATGCCGACTCCATCCGCGGCTGCAATTGCGTACCAGGAAGCGCATTTAGGTGACGACAGAAGAGCCACGGTCATCGCGCCGAATGTCGTGTTCATAATTGCGGCTATTGTGGCCGTCGTACTGAGATTCGAGTCTCGTCACATAGCCAGGACAGCTCTGAAAGCGGATGACTGGTGGATACTCGGTGGTCTAGTACATGAAGCCAGTCGCAGTAGAGGAGGTAAAGCTGACTGTGTATAGATTCTTACCACAGCTTATGTTATAAGCTACTCCATGACGGTGAAGTATGGCATGGGAAAACACGCAATTCTTATCACGAACGTCAAAGGTTTTACTATAGTAAGCAGACGTTGAGCTTCCAGCCCTTCACAGCAATACTGACTCAATTATCGCTCTTCTCAGACTGCCATCGTTGCGGAATGCTTCTACAATGCCAGCATCGTTGCAATAAAGCTATCCATTCTGTTTCTATACCGCCGGATCTTTCCCCAATTGTGGTTCAAGCGCATCCTGATCGTCCTGGGTGCGTTTGTGGTCGCGTACAACCTAGCTCAGGTCTTCTTCGAGATCTTTCAGTGTGTGCCAATCAGTTCCGCCTGGGACCCCAGTGAAACCGGGAAATGCGTCCCCTATGGCGCACTGGTTCTGGCAATGGGTATCGTCAATATTGTCACGGATGTTATAATGCTTATACTTCCTATGCCATTGCTGTGGAGGCTAAAGGTGTCAGCAACTCGCAAGTGGATGTTAATGATCATGTTCTCCTTGGGTGGATTGTTTGTTAAACCTACATCTCATACATGATGGGTCTTCTACTGATCAAAAGTCAGGGTCTGTATTATCAGTCTCGTCCGGCTGTTCTATGTCAAACAAGTTGGCTCAACAGATCCAAGCTGTACGTGCCCCTAGCTCTGGACTACATATCAGATGATCCTAACAGAAGATAGACGATGACGTTGACGGCGCCACAATATCAACCGTAGAATGCTGCGTGGGTGTGATATCAGCTTGTTTACCCACATACAGACCAATTTGGAATCGGTACGGTGGAGGCCGTTGGAACGAGAGGGCTGTTAAGGCCACCTCGAAAGCGTACGGTAGCAAACCCACAGAACTCAAGCACCTCAAGAGCTCCGAAAATAGGTCGTGGGGCCATACTGGGGATGATCATGGGAGTGCAAATTACGAAGGGCCATACAGCCGCTTGGGGACGGTGACAGACGTTGAGAGTCAATGGAAAGCTAACACACCGGTGGTGATGAACAATGACATTCTCGTCACCAGAGGCTTTGCTTCGAGCAAGACCGCAGATTGAGCTGCGCTGAACGTGTTGGCCTTCGATATTTTGTGAATGTTAGCTAGGGCAGATTGTGCCTTTGAGCAATAGCTGGCAAATGGGTGATATAGTTATTCTTCCGGCCAGATTCCCTCCATAGTAGTCTCCCAGTCGTATATGATCTTGTATTTAAAATCTAGGCCTCCTACCCTGATAGGGTCAAAATCTTACAAGAGTATCTGTCATTTATAATTTGATTCAATCGCACAGCAAAATTGTAACGTATTTGATCTTCGTGAAACCGTTTCAAGGGCTGCTGATCCTAAGCTTAGGGCGTAGTTGCTGATCTTAAGATTAGGGTACACCTGCCGTGCATGCATATCTATCATCCACACTCCGGCGCTGGTGTAACAGATCGGCATTGAAATTAACGCCCTGAACCATCCTTTCCCACTCCGGAGGATATGCTACATTCAGCCCTTTTTTTGAGTCGTACCATGAAGGTGTAGGCCGTATTACGTGTTCCGTGCAAATGAAGGTGGGGATAGCGTCTCCAGTATTTTTCAGCTCGTGCCTCTGTAGTGCCTAGAGCTTCACGTCAGCAGAGTTGATAGAACAGGAGGTGTGCTGCATTGCCGAGCATCTTGAAACAAGTGGCGAGCATATGCCGCGTCCAGCTCTGAGTTGTGCTCATCTAACCCTCCCAATCGATTCACAGAATACTTAAGATTCCGTTAAACCTCGCCTTGTCATTCTGCAGTGCATCATTTTAAGCACGCTTACCATTATTTCAACAACAAGTTCCACGCGAAATCAACTCAAGATGTCATACAGCGTCGCCGCTCCAGCATTCCTTGCGTTTACGTTCCTGGTCCTGGTGTTACGAGGTCGGCTGGAAGCGCTCAATGGGAGCGCCGGTCGTATCGTCGGTTCTATATTTGCGGTAGCCTTCGGAGAATTTAGTGTATACGTATGCAAAACATGTTCATATACAGTTTTAAACATTTTGCTAACAAGTGACTGTTTCGAAGGTGTTTTCTGTGGTTATTTACAGACTTTGGTTCCATCCTTTGGCCAAGTACCCCGGACCGATCCTGGGTAGAATCACGGATTGGTATTCCGTATATCATTGCTGGAAAGGCGACCGCCACATTGATTTCTATAAGCTCCATTGCAAATATGGTTCGCATTTATGGCGATCCAGATGTAGCTGAGCTAACGCATTTTAAGGCAACTTTGTACGCTTTGGACCGGATAGAATCTCGATGAACAGCAATACGGCTTTGCACGATATCTACAACGTGCGAGCGAATGTTCAAAAGTCCCAATTCTTCACCGTTTTCAGCCATTTCTTCAAGGAACAAATGTCGATGACCACCATTGACAAGAAGAAACACGCCTTTAAGAGACGCATTGATGCAGAAGCTATGACCAGCTCTACACTGGAGAATTATGAGGCTCAAACTCTCAAGAACATTCGCACATTTTGCCGGCATCTGGTCGATGAGGATGCTCCGAACGAATGGAACCAAGCCAGAGATCTGACTAAGTGGACTTCCTATGTCTTGTCAGATATAATGGGTGATAATACATTCAGTCGTAGCTGGACCATGATGGAGAGCAAAGACAATCGCGGTATCCTTGAGGTTCTCGCTAAAGGTGTTGCTGGCCTTCATATGGTACATCCACAGACTCCCCCCAACCAGAATCAAAGAGACTGACGTCTTGGTTAGACTGGCCATATGCCAGGAATATTGAAGCTCAAGATCGATAGAATTTTGTTCCGAAAGCTCACCGAGGGCACATATCAGTACCACGCGCTCAGCAAAAGCCAGACCGAATGGCGCTTAAAGCAACAGAACGACACCATGACCAATGATCTCTTCGCTGCACTTCTTGAAGCTCGAGATCCAGAGTCAGGGCGTGGTTTCACACAAGAAGAACTGATAGCCGAGGCAGGATTGCTCATGATAGCCGGCTCTAGCACATCGGCATCGGCCATCGCCGCAACTCTGTTCTATTGCCTTCATTACCAGACAACACTTGACCACCTCCAACGCGAGATCAGAACCACGTTCGAAGATGTAGAGGATATTCGAGGAGGTCCGAAGCTTTCCTCATGTCAGTATCTTCGAGCTTGCATTGACGAAGCAATGCGTCTATCCCCAGGCGTCGCCGGGATGATCCCTCGAGAAGTGCTTGAAGGAGGTATTACCATCGATGACACCTACTTTCCCGCAGGCTACGACATAGGTGTACCAAACTACGCTCTTCACCATAATGATGCGTACTTTCCAGAACCTTTCAGTTTCAAACCCGAGCGCTGGATCGTCACTGAAGGGCGTCCTGACACTGGCGACCCTGTTGTCTCTAAAGCAGATGTTTCTCTTGCGTATTCGGCTTTCGCACCCTTCAGCAAAGGGGATTCCAGCTGCGTGGGTATGAATCTGGCATATCAGACAATGTCAACCATCGTAGCGAGAATGATATTCCTCTTCGACATGCGCCTACAGCCGGGATCTACGGCGGGTGAAGGGCATCCGAGGTTAGGTGAAGATCGAGCTCGCCGGGAGGAATTCCAATGTTGGGACAAATTCGTGGCCATCCACGAAGGTCCTATGGTTGAGTTCAAAAAGCGCAATGTGGATCTGTGAGAGTTGTAGAGGCAGACTATCAGCGTTGATAGTAGCAATTTGATATGACGATTAGATATTTTCTGTGGCCATCAGTACGCCTCACTGTGATCCTCTATACAGTACTTTAGATTTCATTGCCATTTACCGTATTCAATACTAAACCGAGTCCTTGGAATTTCTAAATTTTTTCTTTCCCTAGCCACAGCTATCCCATGAACCGGTGGCAATTGGGTTCGTTTAGCTTAGCGGCAGGACTCAGCCCTATAAACGAACCCTCTACCGGTTCATAGGATACTACCTAGTACTAGCTCTATAAATAAACCTTCTAATTAAGTAATTTTATATAAATAGAGAGTTTTATTTAGAACGATTTTAATATCGTAGGAATTAACTTAATCGAATAAATAAAATAAAAGATATTAGAGATTAAAAACTTAATTTAACTTTTACTAAATCGAGTAAATCTACTATTTTATATTCTAAATCTTATAACTCAACGAATACTTTCTTAATTTATTTAATTTCTAGGGTATTAGAATCGCCTTAAATAGAGTTATTTATTTATATAAAATTAATTAATTAAAAGAGTTATTTATACTAAAACTAACTTTATAGTTATTATTAAATAATATATATAAATCCTATAAAGAGAGCGTGCGGGGTAGTTACGCTATTTATATTATAATATTATATAATAACTTCTAGTACTCTAGAGTTTTTTTTAGAAATAAAAAACTCGGAGCCTATTATATTATACTAAGACTAACTTTATAGTAGTTATTAAATATAGTATATAGATCCTATATAAAGAGTATACGGCGTAGTTATATTATTTATATTATAGTTTCCGGTACTCCGGAGTCTTTTTTAGAAATAGGAAATTTAGAACTCTTATTTTAACTCTTTAAAAATTAATTCTATTATTTAAATTTAAAGATCATTTTCTATTAAAACTTTATATTTATTTTTATATTACTATAAATACTCTAGGTATTATAACTTAATAATTTTAATCTCTTTTAACCTTTTTAGGTAGTAATTTATTAGAAATATAAAAAACCTTTTTAGAAATAATCGTCCTAAGTAAAGGCGAGACGCACGAGATAAATACTTTAGATAAAAATATAAAAGATTTACTAGAGAATATTAATCTTATAATAAATTAACGACTTATAGAATTAAATCGTAAATAAAAAAACCTCGAGAAAAAGGCCTCTATTATTATAATTTAAAAAAATATCGAAAATTTATAATATATTATCGTAGGTAAAGGAGATAAGGAAATCGAAAATAATTTTTAAAAATTAAATATAAAAAACGAAAGCGGCCCGACGGTAGATTATAATTAAATCGGTCCTAATATAAATTAAGGTAATTTATAATTATCGAAATTATAAAATTTTTATATAAAGAATCTATAAAATTATCGAGAATAAATTTATAACGTAGAGATTACGTTCCGTTTAATATTTATAAACTTTCGAACGGACGAAAAAAAGATTTTATATATAATATTTTATTTAAAGGGGTAAATTAAGAAGTTATAAAATAAATATAAAAAACTTTATCTAATAAATATATTAATATAAAAGTTCTTTTCGGATTATTTATTTAATATAATTGAGGACCCTTTAAACCGAGTTATAAATATAAATTTTAAATATTAATATATACGTTAGAGGAATAATTAATTAATATAAGATTTCGATATTTATTTTAATACCCTAGAAACCGAACTACCTCTCTATAATAAAAGGTAATAGATAATTTATTTAATAACTTATTTAAAACCCGATATTTTAAAAGAAATTAATTAAGCCTAAAGTATTCTTATTAAGCGAATCGAATTTATATTGTTTATAATATATTATAAACGTAATCTTAATCTAGATTTTAAAATATAAAATAATAATTAAAATAATTAATTAAGACCTCGGAAGAGTTAGAAGAAAGGAATTAAAAAACGGAGATAATAAAAATAAATTTAATATAAAGGGATAAGGTTCTAATAATAGTAGTTATAAAAATATAAATAAAACGTATATAACTCGCCGAAGCGATAAGAATCTTAAGGATATTAAATATTTTAATTATTATAAATTCGGCTATTACTTTAATAAATATTTAAAAAAGAAGATAAAGATTATTAATTATATCGGCGATTATACTCTAAAGTTAAAAAATAATAAACCCTTAGGGAAATCTTTATCCCGAGAGAATAAAAAAAAATAAAAACCCGACCGAGTATAAATATCGATAGCGAAGTTATTATAAACCTAATTAATATCGATATAAAAATTATATTAAAATAGATAAAGATCTAGGAGCGGAGACAAATATTATTAATAAAATATCTATATAATAATATAATTTAAAATAATTTAAAAGCGAACCGTTACCGACTCTTAAATAAATAAATGGGTAATCTATTTATTATTATAATATTTATAATATCGTTTACCGGTTAACCGATTTATAGAGATAAACTAAAGAGTATAATAATATCTTTTACTTTATTAATAAAAAAGGCTCGCTTATTATTATAAATATACCGGTTATAAAAAAGAAAAAAGTTTAAACTAATTATAATATATATACCTAGCGATTCGGTATCGCGCTAAATATATATATATTAGAATTATTTAAGGATTTTACGAAATTATTAAAGATATAATTAATTATTTATATATTAATTTATATTAAGGCTAGTCCCTTTAATTAAAATCTTATTAATAAGAATAAGATTAGGAAAGGCGATACTATTATTAATATAATATCTTTTAATAATTCCGTTATTATACCGCCTACGCTTCCGGATAAATTTATAGATTTTAATAATATCTTTTTATATAAAGAAGTAGGTCGATTACTATCGTATAAAAACGGCGTTATAATTAATATAAAAGTAACCCGCTATACGGGCCTCTTAATAATTTATCGAATTTAAAATTAATAAAGTTAAGGAGATACCTAAACGACGTCTTAATAAAGAGTTAAATTAAATATTTTATAAACCCCGCCGGGGCTCTTATCCTTTTTATTTTAAAAAATAATAATAAACTATAATTATATATCGACTACCGAAGTCTTAATAAGATTATTATTAAAAATCGTTACCCGTTACCCTTAATTAGTAAAACGTTAAATCGTTTAAATAATATTATATAATTTACGAAGCTTAATTTAAAAGATATTTATTATCGAATAAGAATTAAAGAAGGCGATAAATAGAAGATAATACTTCGTATATAATATAATCTTTTTGAATATATAGTAATATTTTTTAGTTTAACGAATATATTTACTACTTTTTAAAATTATATTAATAAATCGTTAGCGGGCTTAATAAATATATTTTATATTATTTATCTAAATAATATCCTGATTTATTTAAATTTAAAAGAAGAGTATATTAATTATATACGATAAATATTCGAATATTTATGAAAATATTCCTTATTAGTAAATTTTAAGAAATACGAGTTCTTTACTCGGTTAATTAAATTTCTAGAATTTATTATAAATACCGAAGGTATATTAATAGACGAATATAAAATTAATATAATTTAGTCCTAATTAAAACTAAAGTCCTTTTATAATATATAAACATTTTTAGGTTTCGTTAATTTTTATCGTTAATTTATTTATTATTATTCGTAGATAATAGGCTTATAAACGGGTTTATTAAAAAGTAGTTAAAATAATAAAAGGTTTAGTCTATTTAAATAGCCTAAAGAGGCGGAGTAAATATTCTACCTACTTCGCGATTTATTCTCGTATATCTTTATTCTTATATATTTTAATTTAGAATTAAAAATTCGGATTAAGATAAATACTTCTAATTTTATTATAACCGCGATTTTAACGTAGTTATAAAATAATAACGAATAATATCCGGTCGCTTTCTAGTCCCGTAAAATATAAAGTTTAGAAATTCGATATAAAATTTATAATAAAGAACTCCTCGTAATCGTTATAATATTTAAATAATAACGATATTACTTTAAAAATAATTTATATAAAATAAAAGTCTTAACCGATTATAATAACTTAAAGGGTTTTATAAATATTAAATAATTAAATAATCGTTAGGCGCGCTAGGTAATAAAACTTTTATTTTTTAATTTCTTAATTTCGTATTATTTTAGGAAGAGTAATTTAACCGATAACCCTTTATATTATCTTAATTATAAAGACTAGAATAACTTTTTAAATAATAAATTATTTATATTATAATAAAAACTATTAAATTTAGAAAGTATTAATTAAGGCCTTATTTTTACTACGATATAAAATATATTCGTAGATATAAAAAATCTAAATATAAATAGTATTTCACCGGCGTTAAATAATATATCCGTAGATATTACGTAAAATTTAATATATATAAAATTTACGTTATGAGGGTCTTTAAGATTTACTATAAAAAGATATTATTCTTTAATAGTATATTTATCTAGGCCTAAGGAGTTAATATATAAACGGGAAATTCTAAAAAATTTAAATAAAAAATTTATTTAAATCGATTATAATATAATAGAGGAACTATTTAACCTTATTATTAGAATTATAAATTATAAATTACTCATTCTACGTATTATTACTAAATTAATAATATTCTATAAAACGTCGGATTTATAACGCTAAGAGTTTATTAATAATTAAGATAGTTCGTATTTTATAAAAGAATAATTCCTATCTATAAATAAGAATCGCCGAGATTATATAAACGGATTATTAGTATTCCGCCGGGGTATATACTTTAAATTCTATATTAATTTTTAAATATAATAATAAGATCTATATATTTAAAAAAGAATTAGTCCGCGAAGAGTTATTAGAATAATATTATAACGATATCTTAACGGGATACTTTAATATTAAAAAGATAACGAAGTTATTTATTAAAAAATATTTCTAAAATACTTTAAAAGCCGATATATAAAAATATATTAATATATACGATATATACTAGCGGGTTAAGGTGTATTAATAATATTTTTATAATAAAATTAGTTCTTTATTATATCTTACGGGGCCGTAGAAAGAAATTATAATAAATTTTATTATTAATTTACCTCTAAATAAATAGTATAAACGCGTTTATAATACGGTCTTTATAGTTATAGATAAATATATAAAGATATTATAATATATTTTAACTATTAAAACGATCGATTTTACGGGATTAATAAAGTTAATATTCGAAAAGATTATCCTAAAGTTTAGAGTTCTTAATAAAATTATTTCTAATAAAGATTTTATTTTTATAAATACGTTTAAATTAAAGGTATATTATTTAATAAAAATTAAAAAATATTTAAATACCGTATTTTATTCATAGACGGATAATTAGATAAAATATTATAATTAAACTTTAAAATACTATTTAAGAACCTTCTATTTAAGCGAGTAAAATAACTAGGTAGTACTTTTACTTATAATAAAATAAATATACTATAGTACGTAATATACGACGATTAAATAAATATTATTTATAATTATATATAGTTATAATCTATCTTTTAAACTAGGTCTCGAGGGCGAGATATATAAAAGAGAAATACTATCGGTATAAAAAAGAATTAAAAAATTAAATACTTTAAGAGAGTACCTAATAAAAGTATAAATTATCGCGGTTAAAGCGTAGAAATATAATTATAACAAAAGATATAAACTAAAATTATTTAATATAAATAATCTTATATTATTATTAATTCAAAATTTAATATAAAAATAACTAAATAAGAAACTCTTTTATAAAGTAATTAAATTATTTAAGATTTTGGATACCGTCGGAATATAAGCGTACCGCCTAATATTACCGACTAATTACCGAATTTATAATATTTTTAATATATCGCTTCTAAAGCCGTATTATTAACGATAGAGTAATATTTCGATTCTTAATATACCTCTACCGGACTTAATAGATAATACGAACGAATAAGAAATAAAAAAGATACTAAAGAAGAAGAAAATAAAGAGCGAGGTACTTTATTTTATGAAATAACTAGGATAACTAAAGACCTTTAATAAATAAATTAATATAAATACTTTAGATAATATACTAGAACTACGAGAAATATTCGAGGAGAGTACGCGGGTAGAAAAGATATAAAAAATAAAGAGTAGGAAAAGAAAACGTTATTAATTATTAATTACTATTAACTACTTTTTATTAATAGACTTCGAGCGAGACGTATCTTTATAATCAATGTAATATTTACGAGTAGATTTATATCTAAAGCGGCTAGCTTTCTTAATATAAAATCTCGATTATTTATAAATAAAGGCGCGGCCGGGAAGTCGAGTTAAAAAATGAAAACTAGAAATAAAATTAAAATTAAAATTATTAACCTTATTTTTAACTTCTTCCTTAGAAGTTTTACGAAAAGATATTACTTTTTTTAATATATAAAGACTCGTACTCTTTATATTACTATATTAAGGGCGAGGCTTAAAAAGAGCGGAATAAGTAATAATATCTTTAATTAAAAGAGCTTTATATCTAGATATTATAACTCGTTATATACCGTTAAAGAGAAAAATAGGATTAATAATAAAGCGATTATAAAGAATAATTATATTAAATTAATTAATAGCGGGATTAAAGCCGAGAGGAGAGTCGTATTTAAAAATATCTTATATATAACGCGTACGAGCTTCGTTTTTAGCTTCGTTTTTATTATCGCTTTTATTTTCGTCCGTCGATTTAAATAAATCGTTAGGTTAATATTATATAATTTTATTTTAAAATATATTTATATCCCGGGTAATAATCCCTCCCTAAAAAATTATTAATATAAGAATTATATCTAAATTATATTAATTTATTAAAGTGTAAAAGATATTATCTATACCCTCGGCGTTAATAGTAAATTAAGATATTAATTATAATATATCTTTCCCTCTTTTAATATTACTACTTTTAGGTTTAGTCTCCCGAAGGAAAACTACGATATCTTTCGTATATTTAATAATATACTCGTAAAGACGTTTATTAAGGCCTCGATATTCTAAATAATTAAAAAGAAAATTTATAATAGTATAAAATTTAAGAGGAATCTAGATATATTAATATAATTTAATTTTAAAATATAAACGATATATAGAATTATATAGGTATTTATTCTTTACGTAATAAATATACTTTATATAGAATACTTTATTATATAGGACGTAATTATCTAGGTCTATCTATTTAAAGTAATAGAGGTATAAAAATACGGATAAAGACGGGATAAAAATAAAGCGGGCGATTATTTTACGAGGAATAAAAATCGGGGATATATTTAATATTTAAATACTATCGTTAATATCGTGTACCGTAGAGATTAAATTAATATATTAAATATTAAAGTAATCTAGTTATATATATATCGCTAATAAAATAAAGTTTAAAACTAATAATTTAAAAATAAAATAAATATTACGATAATATTAATTCTTTCGAAATATAAATAAATATTTTATTTAAAGATAGAATAAACTATTTATTTATTTTAATAATTATAAAATTAAAGAAAGAATTTAAAAGAAGAAAAGAAAGATTTATTTAAATTATAATATATTAATTCTAGCTTTACCTACGGAATATATATATAATATTTATAACCTCGAAAAAAGAGATTCGAGATACGACCGAGGTTATTATAAATTAATAAAAATCTAAATATAATATAATTATCGATAATAATATATAGGAGTTTATATATATAGAAGATAATATAATATTATAAAAAAAGAAAAGTTAGAAAATCGGCGAAGGCTTTATATTTATATTAAAATTATTATTTATATATATTTACTCCTATAACTAAAGTTCTTTTTAAATAATAAAATAGAATAATTTATTTTACCGCCGATATTATTAAAGCTCTATTAATAGTAAAGATTTATAATTTTCAATAATAATTATAATATTCTTTCTTTTACTTTTCTCTTTAAGTTTTAAGGTTTTTATCGAATACCTAATATAATCTACGATTATATAACTACGCTAGTATACGAGGCGTACGCGACGTTTTATTAATTTTAAAATATAATTTATTTCTCTTCCTTTTTTCCTACGGGGTTTAGAGGTTTTTTATTAATATATTACTACTAAAAAAATAAGAGATTAATAGAATTAGATGAAAGGCGTAGATATTATATATATACTCTATTTAATTTAAACTCTCCTATATTATACTCTTTTATTAGAAATATCGAAGCGTTAAATTAATATTTACTAGTTTCGAGGGCGAAATCCTTAAAAGAGGAGGTAATTATTATATTATATTAAAACTAGTTTTATAATAATTATTAAATATAATATATAAATCTTATATAAAGAGTATACGGCGTAGTTATATTATTTATATTATAGTTTCTAGTACTTCGGAGTTTTTTTTAGAAATAAGAGGCTCGGAGCCCTCGCTTTAACTTTTTAGAAATTA
>JAABUK010003237.1_pt1 | contig 27822 bp, 30 predicted proteins | sample 5559141 | NCBI WGS metagenome assembly JAABUK01 (sample SAMN10711869, study PRJNA513367) | rock metagenome | isolation source: Antarctica rocks | place: Antarctica: Victoria Land, Pudding Butte nord | collected 2016-01-03
CGTAAATTTTTGTTTTGTTTGTGGTTTTTTGGCTCGGGTCTATGGAAGACGGACGTATGATGGGATGGGGTTCATCTGATAGTTAGCTACTAAACCTGAAAGTTAAGTTGGGGGTTTACTTGTTTACTTTCCAGTGAGTACGTAAGTATTTCTTTACCGCGGGCGAGGAGCGGATAGGATAGGATGGGATGCGTCGAATGCGCTGCCTCTCGTCCGATTGGAAACCTTTCCTTGCTGGAGGGGAGAGGGTTTGTGTGGAGTGTTATGATGACTAGCGGCTTAGTGGATGAGTTGTGGATGGTGATGTCGTGAGCATTAACTAGTTAGTTAGTGGGAAAGGTAGAAGCTATTATGATTTCAAGACTCGTTCATTCTTTTCCATCATGATGACCACGAGTTGACGAACTCCATGCTATGCCCCAGTGCAAGCCGAAGCGCCAGTACTCAAAATAGATAGATATTATGGACGTTTTTTTTTCAGGAGACGAGAAGCGGCATCGATGGAGGACGGAGAACGAACGACCGTTTCACTCACGAAGCGGTCTTTTCTTTTCTCCTGCTCAAGCTCCACCACCGTCCAACGGAGGATCCTCAGTCAACACCTCCAACCCCTCTCCCGCCTCACTCCTCACAACCGTAGCCACACCCCCGGTCCTCAAAGTCCCCCTGATAATCTGATCCGCGAGTTTATTCCCGATCTCTCTAGCGATCAGCCGATTAAGCGGCCTAGCTCCATACCTGGGATCATAACCCCTCTCACACAGCCAATCCTTGACGTCGTCGGCGACGTGGATGGTCATGCGGCGGTCGTCGAGTCGTGATTGCAGCTCTTGGAGGCGGATGTCGACGATGTCGCGGAGGGCGGAGCGGGAGAGCTTGTTGAAGATGATGAATTCGTCGATGCGGTTGAGGAATTCGGGCGGGTACGAGGTGGATACGATGTCCATGACTGCTTTTTTCATTTCGGGGGTGACGGATTCGTTGTCCTCGTTTTTCTTGGGTGATTTGTTGTGCTGGGTGAGGAAAGGGTCGGAGCTGGAGCCGACGAGGATTTCGGCGCCGAGATTGGATGTCAAGACGATGAGGGTGTTGCGGAAGTCGACCTTGTGGCCTTGGGCGTCGGTTAGGAAGCCTTCGTCTAGGACTTGGAGGAGGAGGGCGGAGACGTCGCGGTGGGCCTTTTCGAATTCATCGAAGAGGAGGACGGCGTAGGGTTTGCGGCGCACGGCTTCGGTTAGTTGGCCAGCGTCTTCGTAGCCGATGTAGCCGGCTGCTGCGCCGATGAGGCGGGAGATGGTGTACTTTTCTTGGAATTCGCTCATGTCAAAGCGGATTACAGCGGTCTCGGTAGAGAAGAGGAAGTTGGCCATCTTTTTGCATAGCTCTGTCTTGCCCACGCCGGTGGGCCCAAGGAACATGAATGAGCCTAGTGGTCTGTTCTCGCCGTTCAGGCCCGCACGTTGCATTCGTACCGCATTGGCGACAGCATGCAAGGCTTCGTCCTGGCCTCTGATTGATTGCTGCAAGATCTCCTCCATACGAACAAGCTTCTCGACTTCGCCTGCCATGAGTTTGTTGACCGGAATGCCTGTGGTGCGGCTGACCACATTGGCAATATCGTCAGCAGTTACGGAATCGTGGATCAAGGTTTCACCACCCTTCCCGTCAGGACTACCGACTGCGCCATCTTTGGGTAATTGAGCTTCTAACTTTGGAATCGTGGCGTATTGCAGTTCACTTGCTTTGCCGAAGTTTCCCTCCCGCTGGGCTTGGTCAAGCTCGTGCCGCGCCCTCTCGACGTCTTCTTTCGTGCGCTTGATGGCTTCAAGCTCGGCACGCTCTTTGTCCCAGATCTCACTAAGATATGCAACTTCCTTTTGTTTTTCAGCTAGGGATTCTTCAAGCTTGGTCCTTCGCTCTTTGCTGGCAACATCGGTTTCTTTCCGCAAGGATTCAAGCTCGATTTGGATGGTCATGATTTCCCGGTCGAGCTTCTGAATTGCGTCTGGCTTGGATTCTTGCTGCAGACGTAGGGCGGAGGCAGCCTCGTCGACGAGATCAATCGCTTTATCGGGGAGGAAGCGGTCGGTAATGTAGCGATTACTGTAGGTTGCGGCGGCAACAAGAGCACCGTCTGTGATACGGACTCCATGGTGGACTTCGTAGCGATCTTTGATACCCCGGAGGATGGAAATAGTATCCTGCACAGAAGGTTCGCCAACTTGTATTGGTTGAAATCGTCGGGCTAAGGCGGCGTCTTTCTCTATCTGGCGGTACTCATTCAAGGTCGTTGCACCACAGCACTGCAGTTCTCCTCTAGATAGAGCAGGCTTCAGAAGGTTACTGGCATCGATTGAACCCTCAGCCTTGCCTAGTCCAAGCAGTGTATGCAGCTCGTCAACGAACAAGATAACACCTCCACGAGCATCTTCCACTTCTTTCAGGACCGACTTGAGACGTTCTTCAAAATCTCCGCGGTACTTTGCGCCAGCTATCAGTTGGCCCAAATCCAACGCCACGACCCTTTTGTTCTTGACACTCTCGGGTACATCACCTCTAACTATACGTTGTGCAAGTCCTTCCAATATGGCTGTCTTTCCTGTTCCCGCCGCTCCGATCAGAACCGGATTGTTCTTGGTCCTTCTGGACAAGATTTGGATGGTTCGATGAATCTCAGCATCTCGACCGATGACTGGATCCAGCTTTCCATCCTTTGCCCGTGCGGTCAAGTCGACGCCATACTGTTCGAGGGCAGGCTTCTCAGGCTCTCCTCCCAGGTTCATGCGATGAGTTCCACCTGGAGGGTGGGGTCTGCCGTTTGCATAGTGACGGGCTGCAGGATATACGATGGCCGGCGTCGGAGGCTTCGCGAGAGCTGCGAGTCGTGTAGAAGGTAGATGGCGCAGAGGAATGGCTCTACTTTGAAGTGATGCGCTGGATAAGGACGCTCGGCGAGCGAGCAGAGGAGCTCTGGTTGCCATCCTGTATATTGAGGGTTCCTGGCAAAGCTAACTTCGCCGGCACCGATGTTAGCGGTAATGAAGATGAAAGAAGTCCATCTTTGAAAGGGAGGACAACTTAGATCGACTTTACTGGTGGCGGATGAAATTGTTTCTCGAACGATCCGAACTTCCATCGAGATAGTGGTCCGTGCACTTGATACTTCATGCCCCCACTAAATTCAATAAAGAATTTCAAAGTCGGAGTTCCGCAGCTTTGATCGCAATACTAACGACAAAATTCTATTGCTTCTGCAAACCACAGAATCTTGAAACACAACTGCCAAAACCCAAGCAGAGCTCTACATCAGTCCAAATGGGCTTCACTGATTTCGTGTCTGACGCAGGCCTCACCCGTATGCCGCAATCACAGCCGCCAGCACTTGAATTGACTGACTTTGTGGGATAGTCCTAGACAATTGGGTCAAAACTCGAAGCTACATTGTTGGGTAAGTGACAACGGCTTATGCCCTTCTTCCCCGCCAGCTTTCTGATGAGACCAATTTGGTCCGTGTTGATGAGGCGGATTAAGACCCCGCCGAATGACTAGTTCCAATCGCAAGACATTGCAACTCTGAAGCTTGGAGGATTTGCATTCAAGTTTGCTTCTATCCCTAGGGAACAAGCTGACCAAACCCAGCTATGGTGCTTCCCAAGCAGATGTCGCGAGCTTCAAGGCTGTTCCGTCTCCCCCGAAGGTCGAGAAATTCCCCCACGCCTACCGCTGGTACAATCACATTAAATCCTACGAGCCTGAGTTCTCGACCCTTCCTGGTGACCCATCAAAAGGCTACACGACCTATGGTCCTGAGGCTGTTCAGGTGACCAGCAACCCCAAGGAAGCACCTGAGGAGGAGGAAGAGGAGGAGGACCTGTTCGGAAGCGATGAAGAAGAAGAAGATCCGGAGGTCGTTGCAGAGCGGGAGAAAAGATTAGCAGACTACAAGAAGAAGAAGGAGGGCAAGGCGAAGCCAGCTGCCAAGTCTATCGTCACATTGGATGTGAAGCCATGGGGTAGGATTTCCAGCACGCTACTGAAAAAGGCTGGAGCTCACACTAAACAGATGACGAGACGGATATGGAAGAACTCAAAGCTAACGTACTGAAAATCGAGATGGACGGACTGGTCTGGGGTGGCTCCAAACTTGTAGCTGTTGGTTTCGGCATCAAAAAGCTCCAGATCAATCTTGTCGTCGAGGATGAGAAAGTGTCTCTGGACGATCTTCAAGAAAAGATCGCTGAGGATGAGGATCATGTCCAGTCTACAGATGTCGTTGCCATGCAGAAGCTGTAGACTATCTGTGCTCGCATACGGCAGAAATTCAAGGAAGCAATCTTTGGTAACGACACACGATGAAAGCATTCGGTAAGTCACTATCCGCTGTGACGTGAATGCTGCATAAAATACATTAGATTAGAGCAAAGGGTTCTGTTCTGCAGATATTCAAGGTGTGATTCCTTTCTTAGCTGTGTCTGATACACCACTCAAGAATAGGAGCACGTTGTCGAATCCGACGTGTTACCCCTTTTCAGACTTGATCAGGTAAACACGCGTTTGTGTTGAATCTTTCTTATAACTAGTCCTCTGTTTGCAATCATTCTACTTTCTTCAGTTTGAAGTCACAGTCACGATATCGATGTATCTTCTCGCCCCACGCTTCCTCAAACATCATGCCCAGAAACCATGGCTCGACGGCTAGCAAACGCTTTTCATCGCACTGCAGCCGATTCTGCTCGCTCTTCGAATGCCATGGATCATCTGGATTCTCGAACAATTTCCTCATTCTCGAAGCTGCAAATTCGGCGTTTATCGCTAAAACACAGGCCTTCCTTGATCGTGACGCAAGGTCGTAGATCATCAGAAGATGATGATCAGATATGCGACCTCCTCGAAGACCCGGAAGATCTTGAACAGTATAGACCAGGTAGTCTCCATCCAATTCAGCTCGGCGACAGACTTTGCCACGGTCGATATGAGATCATCCACAAACTCGGATACGGCAGTTACTCAACCGTTTGGCTTGCGAACGATCATTTCCAGCAAATTACACCCTACATTGCTATCAAAATTGTTCAGGCTCAAGCATCGTCTTCCCAGCAAGAAGTCCAATGTTTGCAACGTCTTCTGGCAGGGCCTGCTGAGCATCCTGGCAGAAGCTACATTTCGCCTTTGGACGATGCCTTCTCGATTCAAGGTTCAAATGGCCACCATCTGTGTCTGGTGATGCCGGTTGCAGGATGCTGTCTCTATGATTGCAAGCTACGAAATACTTCTATGTTCAAGGCCGACCCTGCTCGTGCTATTGTCGCATGGATATTGCCAGGCCTATTACACATACACTCGCGAGGAGTAATTCCTTCCTTCGGCTTGGACGGTTGAATGCTATTGCACCCAATGGTAATTTTCAGAAGTTCGGCCATCCTACGAAGAAATCTGTCTGGAAAAAGGATGGTAAATTTCTCGGACCAACAACACCAGCGTTCTTAGTGCCCCTTATGCAGACTCGGGTATTAGCAGGCAGAGTGACTAATAGCGACGTCGTCATTTCTGACTTTGGCGCTGCATGCATACTGCCATCAAAACCTTCTCGACGCATTACTGCGGCTGCCGCAAGACCACCCGAGTATCATATTGGCCTGACGCAAGAGTATGGATTTGCAGGAGATATCTGGTCTGCAGCTTGCGTGATGAACGATGTCCTCGCAAAGTACCCTCTGTTCTCTCTCCACCCGACTTGCCGCCAAGAAGACGAATCCGATCAAATACTCAAGCAGATATTGCTACTCCTCGGCCCTGAAGGGTATGCTCAAATGGCGACCCTCAGAGCGCATCGCAGCCGATGAAGCATGCCGGTCGAAATGGATGCAGAGATGGGGTCTGCCGGCTATCGGTCGATCCGGAGGCTGATGAAGCGCTTTCAACCCCCAACATCGATGACCAGGACCTCTCAATCAGTGAGTCGTCAACTTACAGGGAGCAGTCTCTTGCTCCTCGGAAGGATCCGGGCGATGCTGTCTCCGAAGATCACTTACACGACTACATACATAGCCTACATCTCCGTGCTCGACAGCACGGAGCTCATCAAACACCCAAGCACAAAACCCAACTCCACAACCCCCGATTCGCAGCTCCACGGCCCACCGCAACACGTCCAAGCCAAGACTATAAGCAGAGCGTTCTCTAGCACACGTCCCCCCCCCCCCGGGCTCCTGCATTGGCCCCACATACATAGTAGAATCTAAATCCCTTTCGCACTCGTAGCAAGACCACTGCATTGTTGAAGATTCCTCTCAACCAAAGATCCAGCGCTTCTGTATCCCGACAGGAGCATCCTCTCTCCCTCTCTCCCTCTCTCCCTCTCTCCCTCTCTCCCTCTCTCCCTCTCTCCCTCTCTCCCTCTCTCCCTCTCTCGCATGATGGTTCCCTACCGAGTATTCCGCTCTCTCGTCATGTGGGTTTATGAGGGACTTGCTGGTGTTCCTTGCCGTGGGGATGGCGGTAGTGTGAGACTGCAGGAGGGTGGTTGATCATCTTATTGTGATGTTTTTCCTTACGCAAGGCAGGGTAGGGCAGGGCATGGAAAGGCGGGATAAGGGGAAGGGAAGGGATGGGATGGGAAGGGAAGGGAGAGGAAGAAAATATAGAATGTAAGTGACTTGAGGACTGAATATTTTGAGTATATCTTTTTATTTGATTGAATCTGTGCTGGGTAAGTTACTTGCGGCATGCTATGCTATGCTATGCTATGCAATGCAGTAGTAGCCAGAAACTTGTTATTAGATGGAGCCCTTGGCCTGCTGAAAAATGTCCAGCCCAGTTCCAAAGCATCCACGCCCCCTGAGTGCGTATTCCAATTTTTTCAACATCCCCCAAATTATTATCCACCACAAGAAATACACTTCCAAGAAGAAAAGGCTGCAAGCGAATTCGCTTCTCACAAGAAGAGAGCGAAGACGGAGCCAGCAACACCAAGCGCGAGCCCAGTCCCAGCAACGTGAACAAGCGCGGCCGCACCGGTGCTCTGTGGTGCACTCCCAGTGCCCGTCGAGCTGCTGCTCGCTGACGAACCCGCACTGCCCGAGCTCCTGCTGGCAGTAGCAGTAGCGGTCCTCGTACTGGCGCTCAAATTCCCCGCCGCAGACGTGCCCGCCACCATGCTCGAGCTCACAACCGGCACCAAAGTAGTGTTCAAGCCCACTGGGATACCAGGGGCGGTAGAAACGAAAGTCGCAGCTGACGCCATGGAGGTGACGACGCTTGGTTGGGTGGTGATGGGGAGGGGTTGGGAGGTTGCGGCGCTGGGTTGGCCGGTGACGACGCCGAGGGAGTTCGTAAGGGAGACGTAGGGGTTTACGTAGGAGGAGGTGGCGATGGGGGTGCTGGCTGGGGCTTGGGGTTGGCCGTCTGAGATTTGGGAGATGGGGGACATACTTGACGTGGTTTGGGCGTAGGCGGTGGCGAGGAGGGAGGCGGCGAGGACGAGGAGGTTGGTGGTTGGAGTGAGCATTGTGGATTGGCGTTGTTGGTTGTGTCTGTGCGGGAAGTGTGGGGGTCGTGGGATGTGATTGTAAGATCGAGAGAGTTGTCTTGTAGGTGAGTGTTGATGAAGCGAAAGGGGTTTGTTTGCTTGCTTCTGAGGGAAAAGATTGTGTTGATTCTGGGAGGAATTCGTGGTGGAAGCAGATGAAGGAGAGACCGAGGGATTCCCAGAGTGGCACGACAGTGTTTATGTATGCATGCTGAAAGGGGTTGGACAAGCAGCAGAGTGGCTCGGTTGCGGTGGGGATACGGGGTGATGGCAGGGGGAGTGGTTGAAAGCAGAGTGGCAGGGCTACGTGCAGGGAAGAAATGGGTGGTGGCTGGAGCTAGACGCCGAGAGCGTGACTGGACTGGCTGGCACCGCTGGCGGGCCCCGGACGCCGGGCTTGGCAGAAGCAATCTAAGGCCGCATACGGACTAGCCTCTGACCACGCGTCCTTTCTCAACCCACAGTCAACGGCGGGAATGAGTTCTCGTGTCCTGCGGTGGGTATCCAACCCCATGCAGTGCTTCTCCAGCCATCGAAGATGCAATCAATTCAATCATCTCACAGGCGAGAGAAGCGTGGCATCGAACAGTACCGAGGTCTCATGATCGAACATGACAATGACTTGCTCAGCCCAGTGCGCAAACTGCGGACGCGTCTTACAAGCTGACTCCTGCTCTTCGTTAGCGAGAGGGCCCAACAAGAGGAGGCCAAAACAAACGCATTGGCCACGGCAGCCGGCCGCAGTGCAGGAGGCCAGTGGCGTGCATGGCTCGGTCTGCCGATCACTGGCGAGCCACCAGCCACGCAAGGAGATGACAGGAGCTTGTTTCACCACCATTTTCCGTGCTCCACCCAACCTCCCTTGCAATCAGCAATGGGTCCAGACTGGGAGACTTTTCACACGGACGAGTACCGTTGGCCTGATGCTGGGAAATAGGCGGCAGTTGCTTCGATCTTTGTGCAAAGAAAGCGGCATCGATCCGGCGACCTACTGGTACATCATTTACTAGATCAGTCCAATCCGTGGTGCGAGAAAAGTCACAGATCACGGTCGAATCGGACAATTGTATCTGGAGCGTCCAACAAAAATAAAAACTGTGTTCAATGCTGTATGATGAAATGCGATAAACATCCAACCGCTTCTCTGTAATGCAACCGACGCAATGCTTGCTCACTCATTCCGCTAAGTAGTAATTGGCATCCAAAAACTTCACAGCCGGCGAATGCCTACGCGAGGTTGCGGTTTGCCTCTAGACGAGCTTATATTTGAGACTTTGCGCAGCGTTGGCCGAAGGGGTGCTGCGTCCGAGGTCGAGGCTACTCGAATTGGCATCTTGGTGATCTCTGCTGAATTTCCAGCGTCCTCTTGCTCGATGTTCTCCTTTTCGTCGTCTGCGCTCGGAGCGACGGATTGGACACAAGAACCGGTCGAGCATGGTCCATCGGCTGTCTCATCTCTGAGCCTGCCGAACTCATTCGCGCCGGAACAAGTTATTGCTAACTTGGGCGACTTCTTCGGGGGCCCGGAACCAACAGTGGTGGCATTCTGGCTGAACTGGTGGACCGCAATATTCTTCTCAGACTCGGTCATTCGTTCATCGGGATCCGTTGGCGTTGGCAGCTCAGAGAGTGGTCGCTTGCCCAGCACGTTTTTACGCGGACTCCGAGGACTTGGTATGACTGGAGATGGAGACTGAGACGGGTCATTTTCTTTGGACGGATCGTGGTCTTCCTCATCCTCCGATAACTCCTGCTTCTCACCAGCCGAGGCGTCACGGAACAAGGGTAATGGAGAAGGCCGTGCTTGAATGGAGGGGAGCTTTGTTCGCAGAAGGGTAGATGCTACGCGTGAATGTATCCTCGACACCGGAGCACGAGCTTGGGTCTCGGCAGCAACGCTTGACTGTTCTGCTTCTCCCCGTCTTCTGGCCGCATCGACTTCGTGCCGCAGACCCGCAGGTATGCGCGCATGTATGGATGTCATCAACCTTGCCTGCTCGGCGAATGTTTCGTAGTCATCTTGCAGAAGAGATCCGGCAGCCGAGTTGAGAGCGGAGTCAGGGTTCGGATGAATGAGGAGGCAGCTAATTGTCTGTGCATCTGATTAGCCAGAGATTCAAACGATACACTGGAGATGCGCGCGTACTATGAGAATGTCTCTCAGGGTCAGCTTTGGATCCCAGTCCCTCTTCAACGTCTCTAGACACACAGCGCCAGTAGACTCTTCCACGTTGGGATGCCACATGCGAGTCTTGAACATCGCTCTTGGTGGAGTCTTTGGGTAGTCTGTCGGCATTCGTAGTTGGAGTTGCCATAGCCCTTGCGCGTACGGGGTGCCCTGCGCGCCGGTGAGGAGGATGGTGAGTTGTGTCAAGTCTTCGGGAAGCACTCCGGTATCCTGACTCAGGGGAAAGAGGTAGTTCGGTGGCAAGTCAGAACGTCGTAGCGCGGCGTGGTCCGACGCGAGACGGCGAAGAGAGGATGGCTTCACCAACAGGTTAGCTGAGATTCAGATTGCATCACTCAACCTTCCAAGAAGTGAGCCGTTCCGGACCTACCATTCTCACTCGATCAGTGGCAAGCAGTGTTTTCAAAAAGCAGGATAAGGGTCCAGATAAGATGACAGCACAAATAAGATACGGTGTGAAGGAGATGGGAGAGGATCCAATGTCGGTTCAATGTCGATTCATTTCCTTTGTTATGGTTGTTGACGTGTTGTCATGGATGAAACTCCCTATCGCCAGTCGCGCTAAGATAGAGATGCCACTAACCACATCTGCACCCAGCTGGATTACATAATCCCTCTCAAGCTCGACCCGAATCCTCGTCGCAGTCACGGAGACGATGAGGATTGCCATCCTGCGGAGTCCAGTACCGGAGACGTCATCTAGCAGGCTGACTGTACTACTGCACGGCGATGGAAGAGTCCCTCCAGTCCTGTAAGGGGTCAACCTTCAGCATTAGGTGATGCTTGGCGTGTCCAGCCCCAGATTGAGGACGTCTTGGTGATTGGTACGGAGTACTGTGGACCAGAATCCTGATAGTCGATGCCTCACGTGGTCATGAACTCCTTTCCTGCAACTGGCAGAACGAACCAAGTCTCGAATATCTGGTGTTGCGGTTCGACGTACGGATTTGCGAGTACGAGCGAGCCAATTAACCAACCGTTTCTGGCCCGACGGTGGTCACACCAAAAGTGATGAGACACCCTGCCGGGCGCCATGACCAGAGTCTGTCTCATCACTTTTGTCACTCCCTCTCAAACTGGGCAAATCCTCCAGCTTCCACTTTCCCTTCATAGCCATCCTTCCGTTGGCACATTTGACTTCCCATATACAACAGCATGACCATCACTGCTGCCAGGCGAGACTTCTTCACAGCACGGTCGGCCCGAGGCCTGATGACAAAAGTGATGAGCCAACATCTGGCCATGGTGCGCGCCCGAGTGTCTCATCATTGGTGTCACCAGGCCTCGGCCACCTCGCTCCGAGCTTGATGGATGGGCAGAGACAAAGGTGACTAGTCCGTACAGCTCCTTCGCTGGCTAGTCCTGAAATCTTCCCAATTATCATCTCCCTTATTTGTCCACTCGTATGGATGCAAAACGTCAGATAAGGCTATTGTGCTTGGATCCACTACCATTCCACGCCGTTCCCGGATCATGTTATGGCGTCCGAGGGTACGCCACTCCAAGTTGCTACCAGGTCTCGCAACCAAGACCACCTCGCTCTCGTTGACGTTGATCCGCAAAACGCAACAGCGATTACCGATGCAACGCAGCCTCGGAGGAAGAGAGCTAGCAAGCCGAAGGTACGCACAGGATGTACGACCTGCAAGATACGCAGGGTCAAGTGCGACGAGACGCAGCCAAGTTGCAACAGATGTACCTCTACCGGCCGCAAATGTGATGGATACGAGTTCACCCACGACCAGGCGTCGTCCGCGCAGGCGTTGACAATCTCTCGTCCACAGGCGCCAGCACCTCGACACCCACTCTCCCTCCCGTCTTCCATATCGGTAACCTTTTCAGGAACTGCCAAGGAACGCCGCATCTTCCACCGTTTCCAAGTTCGTACCATCCCAGCATTTGCAGGATCTTCTGAACTTGAATTTTGGGAAAGCCTGGTTCTGAAAGTGGGTCAACAAGAGCCGGTGGTCCGCAACGCTATCGTCGCACTGGGTACTCTGCACGAAGATTATCAAAGGCGCGATGGCAAACACAGCCAGGGTATGATGACTGACCCGTCCTACCAACGAGCATTGTCCCTTTATGGCGAAGCCCTACGTCGATTGAACGAGCGGCTAGACGAGGGCAACAGGACGAGTGCAAAAGTTGCCCTTATATCAAGTATCCTCTTCACCTGCTTTGAAGTCCTCCGACGCAACAGTATGGCAGCCATCATCCACTATCAAGCCGGAATGCGAGAACTCTGCCGGCAGATCAAGTCGTCCCGCGAAGATGAAGCGTCGTCATTCCAGTCCTCATCATCTGCGGTGACCGAATTCCGGCAAATTCCCGAAGACGAACTCGACGTCCTCCAGCGAGTATTTGTACGCTACGACGTCCAAGGCTGCACATTTGGCAAACCCCGAGTCGAAGGCCTCGCCATCAACCTCCCACCCCAACCCCCAACATCCATGACTCTTCCCCAGGTCATACTGCACCTCGACAACCTCCTCATCTCCGTCTACCAATTCATCAAATCCGACCTCAGCATCTACCGGTACTGGCCCGCCTCCACCATCCCTACTGACTGGCTTTTCCGGCGCGACTCAGCCATCGCAACCTTCGGAAAGTGGCTCACCGCAATCGAAACATTCTTCCAAAATTCCCTGACCCCCCTCCGCCCGCCCAAACTAAAGAGCCTCCTCGGCCTCCGCATGCAGGTCAAAATCGCCATCATCCTCCTAAAAACCTGCATCGACAGCCCCGCCGAAACCTCGTTCGATGTCTTTCTCCCGGAATTCAACGACATAGTCACGCGCATCGAGGAGATGGCCGACTCCCTCTCGCTCAGGGAAGGCTTACCCCTAGACAACGAAACCACCCCATTTACCATGGAGCTCGGGATCCTGCACCCCTTGTTCTTCGTCGCGACCAAATGTCGGCATCCGAGTGTAAGACGGCGGGCTATCGCGGCGCTGAAGCGCGGGGGCAGGGAGGGGGTTTGGGAGGGCCCCATTGTGGCGTTGGTGGCGGAGTGGGTTGTGCGGATGGAGGAGGAGGAGGAGGAGGGGAGTATTGCAGAGTCGAAGCCTGGCAAAGACGACTACAACGACAATGACGCGACAAATCCTGATCACGATGCCCGCCTGGGCGCCCCACCGTTGCTGCCAGCGGGCCTTGAGCTGGCGACGTCGGTCCCAGAGAAGAAAAGGATCCACGATATCAGGAAGACTGTGGATTGTGAGGGCAGGAGGGTGCTGGTCGAGGCCCAGAGGTCGGTCGATTTGGTGGAGTGGAAGACTTGGGAGCTCGTGAGGGACAGTCTTCCGTTTTAGTCACACCAACGCAGGTACTTCATTCCCATGCCATGCCATGGCGATTGGCTATCGCCTGCGGCCTACAAAACACTCTCACTCTCCTCTCATGTAGACGTTCTCTCAAATACTCTGTCACCCTGCCAGTGTGGCCCCCCCCCCCCCCAATGTGGTGAAAACCTGGGGACCGGCCACCAGCCGCCGGAATAACAAGACATGGATGGGCACAACTATTGCGCACCATAATGTACGGAACTTGGTATGTACGTGGGCGTGGTCAGGACGAGCTGCATCTTCCCAGCTCGGGGGGCGCGCCTCCTTGTCACTGTCAAGACGAAAGGATCAATTCACTTACATTGGAACGGCAGAACAGGAGTAGGTGTAGGATGAAGCTTGACAGAATGGATGAGGTTGGAGGAGGAAAACTGGATTTGGAGTCGGCGATTTTGCTCAGGAAAGAGGCTCTCGATTGGATTTCTTCGCGGATGAGCCAAAGAAATTTACCACTTCTTCCGAAAGGAGAGACTTCAATTTACGACACGGGGAATCACACTGGGTATTGTTGTGATTATCCGCTACCTGATCCGCGGGCTATCACCGCTATCGTCTAACAAATAGGTAACCATAGCTCTCCGTCACATCATCTTCAATGCTATTGCCACCACTTATTCAGCAACTGTGCTATATGCATCTATGGTAGCAATGTCACCCTCTTCTTTGACCATGGAACAGTAACGATAGTAAGCAGCGAAGAATGTGAGGATCAATGCGGGTATATCGGGTGTAGCCTTGGCAGGGTGGATTGGGGAACGCTGGTGTGCATCGTGGCGCGTATTGCAAGGCAGACGATCAGAGCGCATATGGGTTCATGGATCGGATTGTCAAGCACCTGTCAAAACAGTCAGTCGAGGCAGCACGATCGGTACCATTGCTGTACTCACGGGGGACTCTTGGTGAGATCCGTCTTGAGGATGACTGGCACCCTAGTCATCTCTCTCACGTCTTGAATGTATTCACCGTCAACTTCTCGCAATGCAAAATAACTCAGGTATCTTTCTTTATTGCTTAGCTTCGCTTCTGGCGTCTCACCAGCAGAAACAGCTATCCTGGAGTCGGATTGTGTTCGATGAGGACGAGGAGGAGCAGCCCCGTTGCGGGTGGGTGATGGAGGCATGCTTTGAGTGGAACGATCGATGGGGGAATCCAGCGAAACACCAGCGGCCATTTCTGTCATTTCAGACATGTCATCGTCGTCCTCGAAAAGCGCCTCCACATCGTCTGGCGACATGGTGCCGGTATCAGTCTGCCTTCGCTGAACTTCCACTCCCTCTTTGGCATTTTGCTTGGCCGCTTCAGCATTTCGAGAAGCAGCTGTGACGTGATTCGATCGCGAGGCGGATTTCTCCTTTGGTCTCTCATCTTCCGGAATGTACGCAGAAGACGGAACGCCTTTCTCCCAGTAGAGCTCCAGAACACGTTCGTTCTTGCGGTACTCTGCTTTCTTCAGCGGTAGCTGGTCACAGTGCACCCGCTTTTCAAATCCATACTCCGGTATGAGAACATCGAAAGCGGATTCATAGACACAAATAACAATCCCCTCGCTGATAAGGTCGCCATCAAGCTCTTGACGCTTCTTGTCCATCATACGACAAGACTCGATGTGGACGCTTTGCTCCTGTGCAGATTGAGCCGAATCTTTCTTCGTATTGCACTGCTCGGCAGTCTTGGCGAGGCTTTCGACATCCTCGGTAAAGTCGATTGCCCCGTTGGAAAGGGCTGCCTCGAGTTGTCGGTGGACAATTATATCGGCGTAACGTCTCGTTGGATTCGTGAAATGCGCGTACAATGGTAGATTGAGACTATAGTGCTCAAGCTGCTGCTCGGTGACGAATTTCGGGACGTAATATTTCGCTCGTTGCATGGTCTTGATGAGCAGGGTTTCCATTCCCTTGCGGAAATCGATGTCCTGAACCTTGAAGAGGCTGTTTTGCAAAGCTCCACTGCTGCTCGTATCAATCTCGTAGCCAGCTTTGGTCATTCTTTCGGCAAAGGTCTGAAGTCGTCGAGCATTGGGCGAAGCTTGACGTCGCAGGAAAGCGGTTTCTGGGAAGGCGGCAAAGATCTTCTCAGCAACCACAGCATTGGCCTTGTGACTCAGTTCTTCGATGATCTCATGCGATGCCGATGAATCGAAGATGTTGTGCTCCACAGGCACGTTTTCGTCATCGATTTGATAAAAGAGGCGTAGCTGCGGCAGGTTGGCAGACTGGCTGCCATAGCGGCTCTCGCGGAATCTGTTTGCGACAGTATGAAGGGTTTTGATGTCTTCGGCAGTCGCGCCATGTAGCTTGACATCATTGCTCCCAGTGATGATGGAATCGACTTCATCGTAGGTAAGTTTGCCGGCGCTTTGGATCATCCCTTTGCCAACCCAGGGGTCATCACTGATCCTGCCCGTCTGCTGATCAATTTCGAAGACAACACTGACAGTAAGGCGAGCTTCTCCAGGTACAAGGGAGCAGATGTCAGCAGCCAAACGAGGGGGCAGCATGTTCACGGCTCGGTTCATGAGGTACACTCCAGTGCCACGTTTCTTAGCCTCTCGATCAACAAGAGAATTGGCTTTCACGAAATGAGCAATGTCAGCAACGTGGATTCCGAGCTCCACCTTGCCGTTGTGGAGGTATTTGATGTGGATAGCATCATCAAGCTCTTTGCTACCATTAGGATCAATAGTGAAGGTTCTCTCTTCTCGAAAGTCGCGACGAGAAGCTAGAAGTTCATCGCTCTCAGTGCAGAGAGACCATCCTTCGTATCCAACGTTCTTGAGTACGGCGTCCGAGAACTCATCAGATGCGAAGTTGTTATCTCTGAGCAAGGCATCTGTCTCCACCCTCAGGTCACCCATCTCACCCAATTGTTCCACTAGAGTGCCAAATGGATGGAGCGAGGTGATGGGCCAGCGCTTGATGCACGCAACAAAAATTCTATTAGCGTAATCTTGATGCTTTTCGACGAAGTCTCGAGGTGCCTGCTCGGTGGGTATCGCAATGAGTGGTACGCGCTTATCAGTAGGCTTGAACCACACAATCTTGGGTTTGTCTTGTTGACGATCTTGGTGATGGCGCCCTTGACCGCCATCTCTGGCCTGTCGCTCGGCTTCTTGCTTTTCCTTGGTAGCCTGACTGCTTGGACGAAGGAGGCCTAGAGTTCCTGAAAACATCTGCCCGGCAACACGCTCCACAACCGCGACAACATGCCCAGCGTACAGCGGCTTCTGCTCATCGCTGATTTCTTCTTCCTCCATGAGAAGGAGACTCTGTCCTTCGACTTCCACATCGTCATTCTTTTTCTGGGTCGGGCGCTGGCGTAGAGAGCCTCGTCGTTTGATGCTGCCATCAGGCGCAATTGTCACGTTCTCGCCATTCTGGGAGTCGCTTCGTGCTGGCTTGTCGTTGCTTCCAGATGTCCGAGTGTCGGTGATGTCTTTTCGCTTTTTCTTTTCTTCTTTCTCCCGCTTTTGACCCCACACCTCGTCGACATCGAGCAATTCTATCGCAACCAAATCACCTTCGAGTGCGCGATTCCTATCCTTGCTTCCACAGATGAAAATGTCGGCGTCAAGATCCGAGGTTGTGACATAGGCATCCGAGCGATTCTTCTTGTTAACTCGTAAAATGCCCGCAACAAGCTGGCCGTCGTTCAATAAAGCAGGAAGTGTGGCCTGGGGAAGATATGGGGTGAAAAGTGTTTTCCGCTGTTGCTGTTGCTGTTGCTGCAGCGACATCTGAGGCTGGGCATGCTGGCTCGCCTGCAAACCAAGTCCTTGTCCACCGAGCTGAGCATTTTGCATAGCCTGAAGCTGAGCAATTTGCAAAGGATTCAATTGTTGTCCAGCAAAAATTTGAGGCTGAGCCATCATGACCTGTCCTTGAGGCAGCTGAACAAGCTGTGGCTGCCCTTGATATTGGAATGAGCCGATCGATCCCATTGACTGGTTCATAGAACCGCGTGCCCTGTGGCCAGGCTGGAAGACATTTGCGTTTACGTTCTGTGGCTGGGTGAAGCCACTCACTGTCTGTTGTTGTTCTTGCGATTGTGCTTGTGCTTGGCCGGCAGTCTGTTGCCGCCAATTGCCTTCAAAGTTTCGAGAACCGCTTCGCCCGTGGCCTGGTTGGCTGCCGCGGCGCTGGAGGTCACTCTGAATATTTTGGGTGCTCGCCCCAGCATCTGCAGTTGCCATCGGAGGTGGAAATTGAAAATTCCCTGCACCTCGGCCAACAGAAGCACCACCTCGACCGTTACCCACCGCGAGACTTTGGCTTCGCCCATGGCCCCCACCGCGGATGTTACCAGCTCTTTGAAGTCCCAATCCTTGAAGAGGTTGTTGCGCTGCCGCAGAGCCCTTCTCGTCCACGGCGGTCGAGTCTTCTGAGCCCTGAGCACCTGAAGCAGAAGCGCCAGAAGCTCCAGGGATGGGGAACTGAAAGCCAGTTGTAGTCCGTTTCTGCTGGGCTAGCTCAGCGGCCTTCTTGGCTTCTGGAAGAGCCAATGAATGCCGACGTTGGTGTCCACTCCCGGCTGGTGCACCACGACCGCGAGAGCTGCTGTTTTCGCGATTTTGGTTGGCAGCCTGCTGGTTGTAGTCGCTGAAAGCCGAGCCAGAAGCCCCGGAGGATGGAGCAGGAGGTGGGCCCATGCCCATACCTGGAAGTGCCGACTGGTTTCGACGGTGTGAAGCTGGTTGTGTTTGAGCGTTCACAGCACCTCCAAGCTGTTGCATCTGAGGGAATTGAAAGGCATTGCTAGGAGGTGAGAGGCCTGCCATTGACATTTGGCCTTGGGCTGGAGAGTATCCTGCGGCGCCGCCAAGAGGTTGTTGTATCATTCCCATATTTACATATTGCTGGTGTGTAGCAGCGATCTGTTGTTGTTGCTGCTGAAGCATCTCGATCTGTTGCTGAAGAGCAAGCTGTTCCACTACAAGGCAGGGGTGCATTAGTCCTCATTCCTAGCGAAGGCAGAAGAATATAGAAGCAAAGACGGCAGCATGGACGAGGACAACTTGCTTATCTTAGGGCAAGGAGACTTACTCATGAGGGGCGTAAGCTCAGATGGACTCCTCCGATGTGCAATGTGAAGTCTGCGTCCCCCAGGACCTTGCGGGCCAAGGTTTTGTTCCATGCCGCAGGTTGTTGGTAGCCACTACTACGATACAAATGCAGCTTCTGAATGTGGCTAGTTCTTCTGTTGAGATAGGCAAATGTGTAGATCGTGCCGTGGGGAGAAATCAGGGGTCGTTGTAGAGGGTCAGAGGCTTGAGGTATATCTCTGGCTATGTAGCTTGGTCAGCCGGGGACTTGAGCGACAGGAGATCGCACAATACCTTCCGAGGATAGTGTCTAAGCAACTCGCAGTCGATGGAATCTGTTTCGAATTTTTGAACCGACTGCAGACTACCGAGTCTGCAGCTCTTTGCGAAGGTGGCTTAGCACAAGGTAACAAAACCTTTGAGAGACTGGTCGGGAAGGAGAGGATGAAGCTATGGAACAGGAAGGACCGAAATGCTTCAAAGTGGAAGTCAGAAGTCGAGAATTGTGGTGGCCTTGGGGAGCAGCGACCTGTACGGTGTTTCCGTGGACGAGATTCAGTCGGGTGACTCAGGTGTAGGGAAGGATTGCAAGCGAGAACATTGGAGAGAGAGCGACTTTAGAGGGTAGAAGGAATGGAGAGGGGAGACGTCAGGATGAAAGATGAGGTAGAAATGGGGAGAGATGCAGCTGGTCAGGAGCTGGAGTTACGTGATTGAAATACATCGCTTAGTACAATACCGAGTTTCCACTACGTCCACGGACAACTTGGTTTTCACACCTTGCGTCCTGAAATTGAACAGAGATTGTCGTGGTATGATAGCCTGGAGAATGAATGTCAACCTAAACTCCATCTAATCAGGTTGTATCATCTGCGTTCATGGCTAGGTCATGTCTCCCTCATAACATTGAAACCACATGCCTACGACGGGGTTTGCCTTTGCGATATTGGTAGCATCAACACCGCGGTGCCAATCAGCCATTCAGATCTATCTCTACAGTGTGCCGCCACTCATCTGAATTGATTCTCTACGCCGATATCACAGTACGAGCCTTCAATTTGAGCTGCGAGGGTCGTTATATCACGTGACCACATATCTCGAGACCCCTTTTCAAGCCAAAGACGATTGTTTTGTTTTTTGGCGCCAAAAAAAAATCATACGAAAGTCGTCTGCGTCAGCAACAGAATCCGACGAGAATGGCTCGTGTCCGAGCTCATCAGACTCAGACGAGCGTACTAAGGGCGAAAAGTACGTCGCCGAATTTTGATGACAGCCCATCCAGGCAATTGATGCTTGATCTTGAAAGAGCCCTTAATCAAACCCATATCCATGAGTCTGAGCTTCAGAAAGTCCATACCTATGACCGGCGCCTGTTCCAAGAGCACCTTGATCTCCTTGACACGAGGAAAGCGCAGGAAGATGTGGCAGCGCTTGACGCGGCAACCTCGAAGCATGAGGCAGTCAGAAAAGATGCGGAAGCGGAATTACAGCGGTACTATCGAGCAGTCGAGGAGCAGGAGAGGCTAAGAAGGCAGGAGGAGGAGAGACGTTTGCTCGAACAGCAGGCCCGAGCAAGAGCGGAAGTGGAGAGGAAGGCGAAAGAGGAGGCAGAGCGAAAAGCAAGGGTAGAAATAGAGCAGGCGGCCGCGAGGAAGGTAGCTGAAGATAGAGCTAGGGCCGAAGAAGACGAGCGTCGACAACGAGAAGACGCTCTAGCTAAGGAGAAAGCTGAAGAGAAGAGGAAGCAGAAAGAGGAGCAAGAAGCAGCACGGCAGCCTGCGGAGGAGAAGGCAGCCCGAGAAAGTGCAGCTCAGACGACTGCAACATCTGGGCAAACAATCCAGTTGCAGGGCCAGCCCTCTACTGTTGCAAGCCCCGAAAAGAAAGCTCAGCATCAGAGGTATCTGCAGATTCACCAGAACCTCAAAAGGTTTCGAAAAGAATTCTGGGCACAGTGTAAGAGGGATCCCAGCCTAAAGTCGAAGGTCGGAGACATGCGACGCGCCGTTAAGACCAGTGTTGGGCAGTTGACCGAGGCGAAGGGTGCGAACAAACAGCCGGTAACAGTCTTTGCTTGGTGGTATTTGGTACACAGTTGACCATCAATACAGACAGAACGGATCAAGTCCACTCTCAAAGACGCGCTGACCATACCGAGCCCACCTAACGATATAAGAGACTACTTTGCCGTGTCGCCACCAGAGTATCAAACTCCTGAGCAAAGTCAATGTCCTAGCCTACTGGTCTACGTGCTTAACATTTTCTCCAAGGCCATCATTGCACAGTTTGGGGGCGAATCTGGCATATCAATTAAGGCAGCTGAGCCGGCAGGCGTTCTAGTGGCTCAAATCTTTGCTATTCCTGAGCACCAATTCAACGGTCATTCCTTGATTGACATTCTCCTTGCAAAATTACACTATTCCTGCCCAGTCCTTTGGGGCGTCTACGGAGATGAATCGACGCCAGGGGGTCGACTTCGCCTGGGATGGCGACGGGAAGATGGTGCCTTTGTGAGCGAGAGCCGCCATCATGAGCGTGTGTCTGGGTTAGGCGCAGGTTTTGCGTCGATCGCCCTCCGCAACTTCGCAAAGTCACGATTACGAAATCCGTTTCCGCCAACCAATTTCTGGGAATGTTTGGCCACCATCTTGAATGTGCCTCCTCATGATGTCCAGCCGACACATTTGTTCGTGTTGAAGGCTATGTTGGAGAACTCTGTTGAAAGGTTTATACAGTTTTATGGGTCAGCTGCCATTGCTGCTCTTCGCCAGGCGCTGGTCAAGTTCCCGGCCACTTTGCCTCCGAAACTGCAGGACACAGCTAGCTGCAAGGCCATCACCCTTCTTGTAGACATGTTGGCTCGAGAAAAGAATCTCAGGATTGAATAGGACGGTGTGAACGAAATCGTTGGATGGTTTGATTTTCATGCACTCAGTTCCCAACGGTATTGTGTATATAATGGTCCAAAGACATAGCGCCCAATGAATGCGCCCGCGCCTCAGGCATGTCCATGGCCAACTTCTGGCCACTTTCTGGCCACTTTGGAGCTTCATTTTCTTCATACTTAGCTCCCTCTCAGACAGCATTCTACAATAGATTCCAGACAATTAATTCCTTCGATTCATACTGCGTGCCGATTTAATGCTCGCCAGAATGAATTGATCCTTCCCTCAATCCATCGGCCCTCGACAGAAGTAGCCCCTCCGTGGACTCATCTTAAAACCTCTACGATAGCTAAGTGACATACTCGTACCCTCAACCAGCGTACCCACATCAACTATACGCACCGCTGGTACCCAGTCCTGGCAGTGAGCTTGACTACATGAGCTCTGCCAAGGTGGCTAGATCTGCCGGAAGACGCCTCCAGGTGCTCGCTGGTGGCTTGAGGGCCGCTGGTGCAAGAGTGGATCTTGGAGGCAACAAAGAAGCATCAGCCAAGCCAGCATGGGAAGCTGGAGAACGTCTTGGATGCCGAGGAGCAAGCGGCAGATACGTTCCCATACGTTGCCTGTTTCTGCGCTGCTCTGGGCAACCCATCTACATGTATCTGTATCGCGTTCGCAGAAGAGGGTGCTCGTACTGGTACAGTTCCCGGCACGATTCGCATATCTTGACCAACATTGAGACGGGAAGACGATTCGTCCCGTTTTTGTGGGTTGCCACAATCTCTGGCACCCTGGGCACGCCGTGAATGGCTGAAAGTTCACAGTCGCTTCGATGGCGTCAGAATGCACGTTGAATCTTGATAAGTTACTGGGTTGAATTGGATAGCTTAACGCTAAGGAAGCAGCGGTCATGCACCAACCTGCCATCACCACCCCCAACTATGGTCCCATAAGCTGTCCTACCAGTATTGGGGAGAGTGCGGAGGTCCTCCAATTCACAGGCCAGACACAGCTCTCTCCCGCTGCTTATCCACCTTCGGAGCTAAGCAGTACTTGTATCTCTGCTCACGGCTCAGCTGCTTCTTCCTTCCCTCATCTTTACTGTCGCTGCGCAAATCTCACATCACCGTTCGACATCGGTCGATACTCCCCAACAGGGTCTGATCCTACCGTCGCAAAATCCCCCTCAATCCGCGGCATATGCAGCCAGTTCTCTCGGGTCCATCTATCTTTTTCTATACTTGCTTCAAGCGGGCTATTCGCTCCATCAAGTGGCGTTAGACAATACGTACTAGCAGACACAGTCATGTCTGCTACAGCACTTAAAGAAGACAAGCCTTTTGGCTATGGCGCTGGGAGTTTTGAGCCTGGCGAAAAGAATGAGAATGATGTTGAAGGACTGGGTTCGGCCACCCGGAAATACAGCAGAATCGGTCCTGCTGTCGGTGTCCCTGCCGATTCCGATTCCGATAAGGTAGACATTGGACGGCAGATCGAGATGGAGGCGGACGCTGCGATCAAATACCGTACATGCAGCTGGCAAAAGGTTGGTTTCCTCGCAGTCTTTGACGCTCAGGGACCCGTGCCCAAGCTCTATAACACCGCAAATATGGGAGGTCATAATTCGCATTGATTAGAGCGATGAAACTCTGCAAAATACTAATGGGTTCTGCAGACTGCTGCTCTTCTCTTCTCCGAATATATTTGCTTGGCGATCATGTCCTTTCCATATTCCTATTCGGTCCTGGGCCTAGTCCCTGGCCTCATCTTGACCGTCGTCCAAGCCTCCTTCGTGCTGTACACTTCTTTAATTGTCTGGTATGACTGCGCTGCTCTCTTTGCTTGCGTCATTAGCTTACCCAGTGCAGGGAGTTCTGTCTTAGGCACCCAGAAACTCGTGATGTCTGCGACATCGGCCAGATGCTGTTCTGGAACTCGAAAGCAGCCTGGTACTTGACGGCGGTCATGTTTATTCTGAATAATACTTTCATTCAAGGCCTCCATGTGCTGTAAGTAACTCTTAGCCCTTGGTCATCCTGATGCTCCTCGCTGACATCCACGTCCCAAGCGTCATATCGCGCTATCTTAACACTATGAGCCACCACGCAGTCTGCACCATAGGCTTTGCGGCCATTGGTGCTCTCATTTCGTTCATTTTCTCGCTTCCCCGGACTTTTGATACGCTCTCTAAGCTGGCAACTCTCTCTGCCTTTTTCACGTTCGTTAGCGTCGTTCTGGCGGCGATCTTTGCTGGCATCGAGGATCATCCAGCAGGTTACAACCCGGATCCGAACCATGTCAACAAGATGGGAGTGAAGATGGGCGGCAACCCACTCGTACTCGTCGTTCCGGCTGTTGGGACCACCTTTGTGTCAGGCATGAACGCCTTTCTCAACATCAGCTATACATTTATTGGCCAGATTACCCTCCCCAGTTTCATTGCCGAGATGAAGAACCCGTATGATTTCAGAAAGGCTCTTTGGATTGTCACTATTGCCGAAATAATAGTTTTCAGTCTTGTCGGGGCTGGTCAGCATATTCCTCTTCTATGCTTGTCTCATTACTGACTGAGCACAGTCGTCTATGCATACACCGGCACCCAGTACAACACTGCCCCAGCCTTTGGATCTCTCGGCAATGACTTGTACAAGAAAGTCTCTTTCTCGTTCATGATACCCACTCTAATCTTCCTCGGTGTCCTCTATGCCTCCGTTTCCGCCCGCTTCGTATTCTTTCGCATTTTTGAAGGTACGCGCCACAAGAGCAATCACACCATCATCGGTTGGGCTTCCTGGGCTGGTATTCTTGCAGCAACTTGGGTCCTCGCCTTCATTATCGCAGAGGTCATTCCATTCTTCGCAGATCTCCTGTCGCTCATGAGCTCGCTCTTTGATTCCTTCTTTGGCTGGATCTTCTGGGGTGTGGCATATCTGCGCATGAGAAAGGCTCAGTATGGACCGGACTTTTACAAGAAGCGAGGTCTTCGAGGTTGGGGGGGAATGATCCTCAACGTATTCATCGTCATTGTTGGAATATATTTCTTGGGAGTGGGGACATATGTACGTGACACCCCAGCCGTACGATCCTGATCAAGCTGACTTTCTATGAAAGGCTTCCGTGGACAGCATCATCCTTGACTATCATACGGGCAACGTCAAGGGCGTGTTCACCTGCGCCGATAATTCCGTCTGAACAGCTTGGGACCGGCTTTCGACAGGGACTCCGCAATCGGAGGCTACTATTGCCTTGGATAGATGCAGCTTCTGGGTTACACTGGCGTTTTGTATCTCAGAATGCAGTTCTCTGTTGAAGCCAAGATTGTAGCAGTAGAACAATCGAGACATATAAGACGCATTCGTTGAGCACCGTTCTCTTTGTCAGAGAATAGACTTGAAATATTCTGGAACCTCAAGATTGACCTCACTCCTGGGCTTTGGCACGAGATCACAGAATGCCCAGCTTCACCACAATTACGCCGCGCCTCGCACCGTTTGCTCTCGGAGGTGACTATTGAGCCTTCTCACCGGTCCCCGCAGCCTTCTTCTCCAGAGCTGTATACAGACATCCGTTAGATATCCTCTTCTGTAAACATACCACACAAACAAGGATCGTGGTAGTAGATCCTAGATAGACCTACCAGCCTGCTGCTTCTTCCGCATAATATCCGCCTGAGCGTCCTTCAGGCGCTGGAATTCGAAGCCGCCGAGGTCATTCTTCTTTTTCTAATGCACAGAAACGAGTATTGGCACGGACATTCGCAAAGTCTGGACTGGGAGATTGGAGACCATGAGACATACCGCGCCATTTTTCTCCTTTTCATTCTTCAACCGCGCCTTGTCTCGCTGGTTGCCACGTGCCATTTTTTGGAAGAAAGCTTGGGGTGGGGGATTTCCGGCACCAGAGCCGATGCTGATCGATGGCCAAGCAGGTTCCGGTAATGAAGAGTGTCTACGCCTTAAGCGGCGAATATGGTTGCCAACTTCTTGTTGTGGAAGTCGAGGTTGGATCAGCTGCGGCGTGGCGCTTCTACGCTGGCTGCGGCGTGGCCAGGACTAGCATTCTCGGCCAAGACGGTTACATAAGCAGTGGATCACAGCTGAGGTCTGCGAAATTCTCCCCTGCCGTTTGCTCCTTTTTCGAAGATTACTCGTGACTTTGCACTTCACATTGTATTTCATCCATTGACCAGGCGCGCAATGTCATGATGGGCGCGTACAGGGTATTCTCGGCCAAGCCAAACTGCCATGCCTTCAGCACAAGCCAATAAATAGTACGGCGTTTCAGCCTTGAAGAAAGAGAACGTTCTCCACCACTCCTTTGCGACCCTCATGCCGGCGCTCAGCAAATCGGCAAGCAGACTTCCGCTTACAGCAAGGATGATATCGCTTCCAGTCCAGCGAGTCCTGTTTCTAACGCGCTATTCCGCGTTCTATTTCTGTTGAAACATTGGGAACATGTTTCTCACGAAGCGCAGCCTCTGCGACCAATTGCTCCCCCAGGCTCACCTTGCACTGACATTTCAGAAGAGACGAAATCTGCTGTTGACTGTTAACGCGGAGAGCTAAAAGGTTGATCGTGACCGTGTTCTGAACGTTCTTGAAAAGCCAGACCGCCGGGCCTCTTCCTTGATGTTCATGCTTTTTCATTTGTTCCCTATTATTCATTTCCTATTGTGACTACGAGTATTGATGCCGGCCATATATTCACTTTGCGGAAATAACGTCATCAATTAGCATTGCCGTCAGCAACTATTGTTCATTGCGATATATCTGCCTATTCACAGTCACCACCTACAACTCTAGACTTCTACTTAATCTACCACGATCATTTCTACTTTCTTTGCTTTCGTAATCAACTTCCGAAACGCTCTTGCACTCGACATCAACCACTTCACCAACTACCTATCCAGTCCCTAGTGATCCACGACCACCATGGGCTGCTTCGGAAAATCTCTGGCCGGACCAGGATATGTCATCCTCAATGTCATACGCGTGCTCAACGTTATCAGCTTGCTGGCAGTCATTGCAGCCTGCGCTGTCATGGTTGTCAAGACGTTCGTCGTCAGCAAGTTCTTCTTTTTCGATGCGTGCGGGCACGTTGTCAAGGGCGTTATTGCTGGTGGGTGGCAACACAGCCGATCTTGCATCGATCATTCCTAACAGCCTTCAGGCTTCCTAATCTTCACGGAGATTCCTATCTTCAGAGGCTATCTTGCTCGAAATTGGCCGCTTTTCAGTCGAGACTCTGGGTTTGTCATGCTCGGTGTGACGATGATACTCCTTGGAAATGCGATCTTGGGAAATCTCAACAAGGAAGCTACTAGCCAAGAATCGCTTGGTCTAGCATTCTGGAGGATTGTCATTGCTTCTGGCATCGTTGTCATCGTCATGGGCCTCGTCAATATCTTCTCGGTAAGTCCTCACATCTGCGTGGTCAAATTGCAAGCTCATTTCATGCTTCAGAGCTACATCTTCCGCGACACAAAGATTGGTCTCAACGCACGACAAGTTCGGTCTCATGGTGCGGTCGCAGAGCAAAAGGTGGTGAACGTTGAAAGTGCCAAATCGAATCGAAAGTCCTTCCGAAAGTCCTTCCATCTTGGACGAAAAGATAATCTTCCATCCTACTACTCCAACTCAGTCTACTCGCGGTCGAACAGCACGAAGTCAGAGAAAGCTGGATCACCACTTCGGGGATTGCAAATCTCGAACCCGACGTACACGAATTCTGAGCAATTTTCGAAATACTCCAACAGTCCAGAAGTGGCTGAACCAAATCTCGCTCACCATCCAGCAATGTACTCGAATAGGGTGTGAGTAAGGGAAAAGGCTTGAATCTATGATTTGAGATGGGATGCGGCGTTCCTGGCTTGCTTTTGATAAGGACTATGATACTATGCTATCCAGCAATATTCATTCTTTTCGGTGGTAATCAAGGAAGCATCACCACATAGCACAGTCCAATTGTCCCAGTAATGACGGATCTGGATTTAAAATCATCTTATCGTAACATCACGGTCGTAAATTAAACTCTGTCAATGTCCATAGGTTACTCTCATCCAGGTGGTTGACCGTGCCAACTGTGGCTTCAACACTCAAGCTCGCGGATCATCGTGCGTCATCCCGCAGCAGGAAATCTTGCCCGCATGTCCAGAGCAGACATCAACGAACAATTTTGATTCTGTGAGAGAACAGCCGCAGATAAAAAGCAAGAATAGTAAACCACTATCTCTACTTGCGACAACCATGCCCACCCTCCTCATAACAATATTCCTAATCCAACTCTCCATCCACCTAATCAACACCATCGGTGCATCCGCGATCAACGAATTGGTCCGTTCCTACCGCCTCCTCTCCTCCTCTTTCCCTATAACCCGTCTTTCTTCCCCCTTACAACGTCATGTGCTTATGAGTTATCCCAGCTATGGACTCTCTACACCCACCTCCCCACCTCCTCAAACTCCCTTCACGAACAAACCACCCTCCGCCGCGAAGTCGTCCGCCTCAAACGCGAAATGGCAGCCACATCCGCTCAGGACAACTTCGCCAAGTGGGCCAAGATACGACGGGAGCATGACCGCGCGTCACAGAGACATGATGAGAAAGGTATGTTGAGTTAGGTTTTCTTCTGTTCTCGCCATTTCCAGGATACGCAAGGAAGGCGTGAAATACGAGATGGGGGGGAGACATGAAAGAGACACCTTGAAGTTGCATCCGCAGATTGCATTGCGTCAGACATGCTAATCCGATGCCCCTCCAGCCGCCGCAAATTCCTCCTTCAAATCCAAATTCAGCACCTATGCCTCCGCCACGCGCTGGACCCTAACAAATGGCCTA
>JAABUK010003238.1_pt1 | contig 27814 bp, 30 predicted proteins | sample 5559141 | NCBI WGS metagenome assembly JAABUK01 (sample SAMN10711869, study PRJNA513367) | rock metagenome | isolation source: Antarctica rocks | place: Antarctica: Victoria Land, Pudding Butte nord | collected 2016-01-03
CCCAGCTGGATCAGATCACAGTCTTGCTGCCAGGGCTTTGAAAAAATGTTAGCCCCAGTGGCGCAGGAGGCTTTCATACAACTCCTTCAGTGATGCTCACGCAGCCATGCTTTCGGGGTTGCGCAGTTTATGCTTGATGGCAAGACACCTTAGTCTCAACTGTAGGTAAAGGTAATAATAATATTATTATTAGCTTAGGGTAATAACATTGTCATTGTTGTTATTATTATTATTATTATTATTATTATTATTATTGTTGTTGTTATTATTATTATTATTATTATTATTATTATTATTATTATTATTATTATTATTTTAGGCTCAACTGCATGGGTGTGGTACCTGCAGCATTGCGAGACACCATACGTGAGTACTACATCAAGGTGACCAACAATGAAGCTCTGGGAGGTCTTCCGGCAGACAATGGCTGGGTGTTGCGAGGCCTGCAGAATGACACCATGGGCCTGCATGAGTTTCTGGCCATGAACATCAGCAGAGGGGCAGGCTGGTGGGCACCTCGCACTCAGTACATCGAGGTATGCTGTGCTGATTATAAATCACATGCATGACCGATAGGAAACGCTGGAGTCAGGTGTTGCAAAGGGGATATTAGAGCACCACGCATGCCTGCAGCGCAAAGTGTCAGCCAAAAGACATTTCTGTGACAACGGCTGTGCCAACAAGAGTTTTCTTGAGCCATGTGATGAAAGCCACGCCATGCAGCCACATTATGCTGTCATGCGGCAGCGGCATGGAAGCATGCTGCGGTGCTGAACTGCTCAGAAAGCTGCTTTGGTACTGTTTCACCCTTGCAGTGCTGCCAGCATTCAACTTGATTGCTTCTATCTCCAGATGTGTGCTGACCTTTTCAACACAGTCAGCTTGCGTTGGTCGTAAAAGTGGCAGTTGCTGTGTACAAGGTGCAATTTGGTCTGCAGGTGTTCCTGATTACAGATGGCCAACCAATCAATATGGCTGACTACGAAGGGCTCATTCTGCTGGAAGAACACATTGATGGGGTGAGTTTGCTTGATGTCCACCAACAGATGGGACTTACATATTACTCTGCATAGGCATCAAGCAGACTACCAGTATACTGGATGCCTCAAACAGTGTGCTTGACACATAAGCATATAGCTTGACTTGTACGTATAGGCTACAGATTGTGCATGTGGCATAAGCATGCTGCTTTGTGAGACAGCCCTCTCTCCCTGCCTGATCAATGGCTAGATGGCTGGAGCCCCGGGCTGCTGCCTTAGGGTGTTCCCGTTATGATTTCTGAAAGGCGTACTTTTTCAATGTTTTCTTTTTTAGATGGCTGGTGGGCAATGCCCAGCTAGCCTCTGATTAGAGCAGCAAATATGTGTCATGACGTGCTGTGTGTGCTTCGTTGCTGCACATGCTGTGCGCATATGCTTTGTGATCATCCTCCACGCACGAGCATGCAGAGCAGGTCAAGCATGTGGGCAGCCCGGTATACAACTTGGCTTCTCTAGATTGACACCAAAAGGTGTAGTCTTTTTCTTTTTGTTTTCAGAGCAAGCCAAGACTGAACCTTGCCAAGTTGAAGGATGATGACAACGACATCACTGGTGGCTACATTTTGGAGTACCGCCATGGAGACAACTTCAAGAACGAGCCAACTATCAACAGCACCATGTGCGTCATTACGCACATCAGCGCCCTCAAGCAAAAAGAGCCCTCCATATATTGCCTGTCTCAATCTGCACGCAGACATGTAGTATATGCAAAACATCATGTTGGTTATCAGGCTGCTTTCAGTATCTAGTGCAGTTCTGTGGGACATCTGCTGTTGTGCACCGCATGTCTTGCTCATTCAAAACTGGAAGCCGCAAGCATTCTGCATTTCCATATACTGCATTTGTATATGCTGCATTCCTGTACTTGTTGTGGATAATTGAGCTTTGATGTCTGAAGTGTTGCTGCAGCACTGGCATCCAGTGGTGTCTCAAGTACCCCGACACCTTCAACATGACCAAGCTGAACTACATCCAACAGTAAGGGCCCCATTCCTGCCAGTCTTGCGTGTCACTTTGCTGTTTGGCAAATTGGCACAATTTGAGATATTGTCTCTTTACAAGTATGCTGCAGCTATCCCATGCCACACATTGTCACTAGCACTGTACAGCTTTGACTTCTCCTTGATCAAGTATGCATTGAATTATGCATATGTTGCCGATGATTATGTTGCTGTGTCTGTCTGGCCCTCAAGGCCATGTTACACACCTTGGGAGCATGTGCCAAGAAGGTGTGTGTGATGCAACATGACACATGAATGAGGCTTGTACACCAGCCCTTGAGAGCAAGTCAGCTTACAACGTTGCATGACAATTGCATTGCATTGTGTCCCTGCACACCTAGTAGGTACCTGGCAAGAACGATTTGCTGGAACGCCTGTAAACTAATACTATTATTGTTGTTATGATACTGCAGGTATGTGAACAACTTTGAGGCTGCTTTGTTTGGGCCCAACTTTATGGACCCTGTCATTGGCTGGCGCATGTACGGCAACCCCACCACCTTTGTTGACTTCTTCCTGACAACAGAGATCATCAAGAATGCAAAGCACACATACCATGGTACTAGCTTTGCTAACAAGGTAAGATCTCAGCAGTGTGACCAGATATGAATTTAGACATGCCTTGCTTTTGCCATTGCTTGTCCTGACTCTCACTTGCCCCTGCCTCATGTTTGGTTCTGACTATTGGTTTCTTCTTCAGCATGCACCCAAACCCCCTCCCCCCCCCCCCACCCACTGGCTTCATCAGTGAATAATCCTTCTCTCTTCACCCTTCTCTAACTTTGCTCTGTTAACAACAGAGGTGCTGTGTGCGTAATTGCTACATTGTTCATCATTTACACCTGCAGGAAAGAATATGGTGCTCCTCCAACGCAACATCTACTTGCTAGCACAGCCTGCTCGGGCAGCCCGATATGTCATATCGAATATTATATCTGGCTTCTTATTAAGTTGACACCGAAAGGCGTCGTCTTTTCTTTTCTTTTCTTTTCCCAGCACAGTCTTGTCTACCGCTTCCTGACCACACCAGGTACTATTTCAGCTACGCACATGTGCAGGACAAAGGCAAGGTGCTGGACATGGGACCCACCTGGAGCCCCAAAGACGGATTTGGGCTGTGTTGCGGTTTCCCTGTGGATGGGTATGAGAACAATGGCATCAGCAATGGAACTAGTGGAGGCAGTGCCATTTCCCCATCTGGCTGGCTCTTCAATATCTGCAATGAGACCAGTCGCTGTGCTGATCACTCACCTGCCTTCCCACTGGCCCAATGGTTCATCAGACTCTGGGATGTAAGAGCCAAGCTCAACACCTGCACATGCTGTGCACATCAGAGTGGATGATGAGTTGCTGTGCATTGAAGTTCTGCCTGGTGCATTGCAAGAGGTTGGTCCTACGGTGTCAGACATGGGCAAAGATCATCAGCAGATTGTTGTTGTGCAGTTGTGGAGAGTAGTGTTACCCTCATGCATGTGATGCCAACTGCTCTGGAGTGTGTAAGAGCGTGAGTGAGTGGCTTACAAACTCATGCTGTGCCAGCCTGTGCAGTATGAAATGCCTGATGAGTCATCAATGGATCCCAAAACCAAACTGCCAGGTATTAGATGAAGAAGCGTCTCAGCTACAAGCAGTTAAAGCGCATTGCATAGCAGGAGTGACTGTTACTATGTGCGTGTGTGCAGGATCCCTCATTTGTGCAGCTGTGTACAAGCCGCTGGACGCAGCTACGCAGCAGTCAGTGGTCAGACAGCAGCATTACAGCTGCTCTGGCTGATGTGCAGGGCAGCATTCTGCCTGCAGGCCTGCGTGACTTTACTAAGTGAGCTTCTTGTTCCACTCCTTTGCTCACTGACTCACTTGCTCACTTGCTCACCCACTCGTTCACCCACTCACTTGACACATTTCCCCATGGTCAGGTACATACAGTCTGCGCCCACTAATGCATGCATGTGTGCGCATATGTGCATGCGTGTCTTGATGAGGGTATGCCACTAGCGCTGCTCTTAGAAAGCCATTGGCAGCCAGGATGCTGCCAGGCTGGTCTTGAGTACAGTGTGTTGACAGCCAGGCATGCATCATGGCATCAGCTGGAAAAGCAGAAATTGGCTCATGCCATCAATGTAGCAGGCGTTTCTGCAAGGGCCTCTGGCAAATGGATGTATGACAGCGTCCTGGGTGTGCAGCATGCCTGGGTGTGTCAGTGAAGGGCTTGCCTGGGCTATGGCTTTGAGCACTTGCATGCTTTGGTCTGCAGATGTGAAGTGAGAGTGCATGTGTGTGATGCAGGTGGAACGATGTCTTGCTAGCTCCATATGGAGCCACAGACCCTACTGCATTTTACAACCAAGCCTTCACTACTGCTTCCAACTGGACTCTACAGCGTTTAGCTTGGCTAGATGGAGCGTTCCAGGGTGTTACAGCTAACGGCAACCAGATTGTGCAATTTAGCAGTGCTCCTGCTGATGTTGCAACAGCTGGATGATTTGTTTGTTGATTTGCACATTGTGTAGCAATCCTGTGCTTATGCAGCATTGCAGAGCAAAGTTAGTGAACATGTTTGGGTTTGTCCCGGGCAACAATGCTCAGCATTCAGGACAATTGGTATTGAACAGCGGTACCACCAGTCTTTGATGTTGAGTCACCACTGTGGGTGCCGTGGGCTGACCCTTTGTGCTAAGATTTTACTGCATTAATAGGAAATGCCGCTTGGATTTGTTTTGATGCCTGCAATTCTGTACACTCTTCCAGCTATAACTTGGTAAACCGTCAAGGGCCATGTACACCGTGTGGCACAAGAAACTCAAAGCGTTCATGCACATCATGTGTCATTGATGACTATCTCAAGAGCTGTTTGCGTGGTCAAATTTGTGAACATTGCATCTATACTGTTGATGAAAAGTTGCGCTCATTTACCAACACTTACAGGCAAGAGGGCTTGCTAAGCCTGTCACACTTGGCTTTGCATTGGCTAGAGCTTGCAGTGCATGATGACCTGAAAATTATCTGCCTGTCCAGAGACACAGAATTGGTGCTCGTCCGATATCAAAGCCACCTGTGAATCCAAACGACCCACTCTCATCATTGTTAAGTCTGTAACACTTAGCTGGTAGAAGTTCCTGGCTGCAGCAGTCACGACAAAACACCACAAAACCCATACTGGTGACTTGCCGCAGAGCAATCACTGACATAGGTAAGAAACGCGCTGCAGAGAAAATCCTATTCATCGAGAAAAGGTCAGCCTCAATGAAGGGCACTGTCTTGACTGAAAGGTACTGTCAATTGGTTTCTGCTTCACCTATTGAGCACATTATCCAGGACCCTACTTCAAGACAAAGTACAGTTGCTGTTGACCACTGCTATGTTACCTACAAGCCTGTACACCTGAGCCACACTTGTTGGCAGCTGGATTCAAGTGGGCTCTTGGACAGCTGACCTGTCTGCTGCTACATCCCTATGCATGCTCTGTAGAAGCAAATTCCTTTTCAGCCTTCTCCTTCCAGACTTGTTTAGTTGCGTCAGTCATTGCCTTCCACTCTTGTGCCATGCTTGTAAAGACTTGCTTGGAGCCTATCTTTGGATTCCGTGCCATGACACCAGGCACGTTCGTTTTCATCCAAAACTGGTATCCATTAAGCTTCTTGGGCATTTTCTTGGCTTTGACTGGTACCATGTCAACGTAAGGCTGCCGCTGTTTGTCAGACAGAGCCTTCCATTTTGCTGAAAGCTCTTTCTCAACACTTGAGACACGGATGGGCTGTGTCGAGCTGCTTTTCAACAGCTCGTACTGCGCCTTCTTGAAATAGTTGTATGAACTCGGTGAGCGACTCGTACCGACTTTCTTGCCCGCTGGCTCTGATACCGAACTGAGGTCGACCGAATCTTCTGGACTTGCACCCTTTTTACTGGTCCGTGGCTTGCTACTCTTGTTCGGCAAGGTTGCATAGCCCGATTGACACAGAAAGGAGCAAGGCTCCACAGCCAAGCCCGATTTTGGCAGTAGCCTTGACAGACTGGATAACTGCTTAGATTTGTGCAGCCAAGAGGCCATCTCGCGCCAATGCCTGCCGAAGCAGCCCGCCAACTGAGGCCTGCGTGCAATGTATCACCTGACGCGCAAGTACTTGACTGCTCAGGTCATTGCTGACGCACGGACCAGTCACGGTGGTGTGAATGATTGATAATCACGTCACTACCCCAGCTTTTGTGAACGGACTGGACATCCACGTATGTGTGCCAAACAAATTCCGCGGCTGGCCAGCGCTAGTTTAATCCTTTCAAAAACTGTCAAGTGCTGGCCATGGTGTCAATTGGCAAATTTCCTGAAGCCGGGTGGCCCACGCAGCATGCATGGGCCCATGGGCAAAAGCTATCTGCAAAGCAATCTGCATCACCTGTCTCATGAAGTAGTTCAAATTATCAAAGCATTATCTCTGTCCAGTGGTCATCAAATATCACCAAGCCCAATATATGTCATAAGCTGGTGTAGTCGATCTGAGTCTGTCAGGTATAGGTAACCCACCTGGCAGAGACACATCAGCACTGAGATTCAGCAAACGTGTGTTTCACATGAAGAGATCAGTCCAGCTTTGTGGTCATCTGCAGCAACGCTGGATGGGAGCCAAAACCGGGAGTTGATGTGCACATGCGCTTGGTCTGGAGACTACATATCTGGTTGCAGTGCTAACCACTGTGAGTACATGCATTGCAGCCCACGCGCAGCGCACACCCAGGAATTGACTCACCAAGCATTCTATGGCAGTGGCTGCTCTGTATGTCTGTGCGTGCTTGCCGCTCTGGCTAAAACGTTTAGGAATTGTTATCTTGGCATTATTGCCCCATCGGATCACGTCCTTTTCTTCTGCTGACAGAACTGGACCAGCCATGAGTTGTTCAAGATACCGCTCCTGCAACAGAGTTGCTAAATGAAACACATGAGTTTGAAAACAGGGTGCAACCTGCAATCAATCACCATCATGACAACAGCAAGGCAGTCTAGTCAGATGCAGGCTTGGACGCTTCAGACAAGCATTTAGCTTCTGTGACTCTGAGCTCACACGCTTTGCACTGTGCAAAAGATAGTACCATGGTATGACATCTGTACAGCAACGCGTAGAAGCTGTGTGACCAAATAATGGAGACTTTGCAAGGCAGAACAGGCTGCAGACGTTTTTAGGCAAACAAGAATGAAAGTGCATGATTACCTGCGCCTCCGCGCGAACCTCACCCATTACACTTTCATAGTATTTGGATGTTTTTGTTGGCGGATAGAAGAAACGCCGCCGTGCATACAACTGCAATCGCACTTTTGGCTGAACTTGTAGAAAGCTTGACCAGTGCAGGCAACCTGCTTGTGTTGAATAATTGTACTCAAATCACAGTCACCTCCCAAACGGTGTCGCCTAAGAATGCCAAAGCCACTGCATTCCAGTTTGCCCGAACATTCTTCCCTTGCAAGTCAGGGATTGGAGGCAGTACCGGCCTGAGGTTCGAGGTACCTGCAACGTGTAAAGCTGATCAACTGCGATACTTGACACAAAGCTGGCAGCAGGACTCACGACGCACCACCAACAGGGGCCGGTGGACCAAATCCAACAGGTATGGGGCTGCAACGACAACAACGTTGCGACCGACGGGTCTTTGGTGTTCCCACGATGAGTGTCACGACGGGTGTCACGAAGGGTGTCACGACGGGAAGTATACAAGGGCTGACTGTGTTGTTGAGCAATGTATTCGGAGAACTGAGCATGTAAATGGCCTTTGTAGTCCTTGATCGTAAGCTACACCCAAGCAGGATGCAGACCCGCAGGATCGCCTTGCGACGTTGACCAAAGCGTTGACCTAGCAAATGAAGGACCTATAGGCGTAGCTAGGTCAGTACAAGCGCTGAGTGAGCACTTGTTGCCAAATCTTGCCTCGTGCAATCATCGACAGTACCTGATGCATTAATAATGCGGGCCACGCGTGTTCAAGCTGCGTTGTGCACGTGAGATCGTAGCAAGCATAGGTTTTGATCCCCCGTAAGCAAGTCGAACCAAGCTTCGCAGGCACGTACATTTCAAGACATAGTGTTACTTGTGAGCCTTACAAAGGCTTTGGTGGGCATGGATGAGAGGCAGGTCTGGCTTGTTAAGGTACAACACGGTTTGCAGCACCCAACACCTGAAGATTGCTGAGAATGTTGCATTAGCGACATGCTTTCCAAACGCAGGTTCCTACATTCCTGGGTAAACGATGGAGGTCTGCTTGCGATGAATGTAAAAGCAAAGAAGCAGGACCTGAGCTTGGATCGATCCAGCAAGTCTCAGCTGCAGAGGTTTGCGTCAGCGTGCTAAATCTGGAACTGTCTCAAGTCGCCAGCAATCACGTGCAATGACCCTTGAATGAATCACAGGGGGAACCTCCAAGCTTGCGCCTCAAATTGTCAGGTACACGTGTACCGTTGGCTTTTTTAACCTCTGTGCATTTAGTACTGCTGAATCAGCAAGAATTAGCAAGAATCAGCTACAGCAGGTGTCTGTCACACTCAGATACAGGAGGGGACAACATTCCAGTGTTGTACAACCTCAAAAATAGTACCGCAGACATAGCAGGCCTTCACGCGTTCATTCAAGGCAGTCAGCAAGCAGGTACAAACAAACAGTAGCTTTGCGAGCCCTCCCCCAATATCTGAATGGGCTTTAGTGGGCAGTCTCATTGAGACAAGAGAAGCCTCGTCTTGCTAATGCAGATCTACTAGGTGCTGTGTCCCAGCGCATGGACGCTGAGATCCTGCACGAGAGCCACGCAGGAACTACTGTGAGCGCCTCCACCTGCACATGATCTGCTCACCCTGTTGGCAATCAGGCTACATGTGCCATAGCGTTTCACAGCCAAAAGCTTTTTGCTGATGACCTGCGACATTATACCTTCACAGCAAAAGTGGTCTGACACATTTGCAGTCTACATCATTAGAGGACAGCTTGCCATCATGCAGTTGACCCGCTGTCAAGCTTGATGGCTTGGTCCTGTAGCATCTGTGTTGCTTGCAGACTGGAGTCCAGTTGGATGCTAGTTACCGAGCTCTGACTCAACAGCGGCATCAACAAGCCAATGAACGCACTCGCACAGCGCAACAAGTAGATGCCCAAGATATCCTGAATGCGCAGCGCAATGCACGGCTCAGAGAGCCTGCCAGTATGAAATCTGCTATCAAGAGAAATGTAAGCCTGAGTTTGCACTCTGTTCCACGCGCCAAAGCAAAGCTTTTCATGAGCTTCAATACGCTGTGCTGGCATGTGGCTGATGGAGATTAGACACCTTGCTTGTTCTGCACTTCAATGATGCAGCTGGTGGTTGGTTTGTTTTGATGCAGTGTGTTCTGTGTTTATGCAGGCTGAAGCCAAAAGGGCAAGGGCAGACCAGATCAAGCTGGACTCAGAACAGCTGGAGAGGCTCCTCTTCCAGCTATTTGAGCGCAAGGTGGGCCCAATGCCTTCTTCAACTTTATTTTACCATGATATGACTTTCAGCGTAGAACAGCCTTTGGCTCAACATGCAGTGCAAGGTTATCCGATATGCTGAACGCTCAATGTTGTCTGCAGCCATCCTGGAAAATGAATGATCTTCGAGCAGAGACTCGGCAGTCAGCGGAGTCCATCAAGAAGATCCTAGAGAACATAGCTGTGCAAAATACAAGAGGGCCTACCAGAGGAGAGTTTGAGCTGAAATCCGAGTACAAGACATCTGCTGCTCCTGCGTTGTAGCTAGCTAGACATGCAAAGTTCCACCTCAACTTTTCTGCTCACGCATTAAAATGTGCTGCCCAGCACTGAGCACCATATGTTCTTCTTCCTCGCGACATATTTGAAAGTGAGAGCGGATAGGTCAACGCACGCGCCACTAATGTCATGTAGTGCATCTAACCCCATCGGCTCGTGAGCTCGTTACAACAAAAAAATGTAATGCCGGTTGGTCTCGCCGCATCTGTCCGTAGGTACCCGGCAGATCAGACACTTCAGGCTATACATCAGTCTTGCAGCGGTTTACAATTTCGACAGGTCACTTCCAGGCGGAGACGCCATAAGCCGCCCAATTCTGCGACGCATGGCAAGCGTCACTTCAGCAATAGTTGGCGCTCCTCTTGGCAGCCGATAGCGTGCAGAAGGCTGAGTAAGGCACAAGCAGAAACTGTGCCAGCCCAGGCAAGCCACACACGGTACCGTCAAAGCGCTGAAAGCACGGGTCACCTGTGTTCGAGCGTGCTGAGTTCAGCTTGCTTTTGCTTTTTTCTCTTGCCTCACCTGTCCGACAAACTTGTCAGCTTGCTGCACCTTGTCTCAGCTATTGTTCAGCCCTGTAGGATGCCATGCTAAGCTGCAAACAGTGCTGTCACACCTGCAGAGGCAAGGTGGTGATCATTGGAGCAGGTCCTGCTGGCTCTACTGCAGCCATCCTGCTGTCAAAACGAGGCTACAGTGTTGAGGTGTATGAAAGGCGGCCACAGCCTAAACAAGACCCTATCGATCTCAAGCGAACCTACATCATTGCCCTGTCAGAAAGAGGCTTGAAAGCCATGAGGGCAGCTGGTGTTCGAATTCCCTCTGACGCACCCTACAAGGGATTTGTGAGGCATTTGAAGGGGGGCAAGATCCAGGTGATGACTCAACTGTTTCATGAAAGGCATCCCACTTGCTGTCAAGCAGAATTTCACAAGATGTGTTTTTATGTTATTTTAGATCTCATCTTTAGTTGCTATCTTTGGTTAACCCCACAGTCATTGACTAACAAAGCTCTGTTTTGGGGCATCTTAAACGTTTCACTGCAGATTGCACCGTATGATGCTATGTTGACTAACAACATCAACGACAAGTTGTTAGGACAAGCATGCAATGTTTGCACTGCAGGTCAGTCCAGCAGAAGGCAATGTGAGCTTTGAACGGTATGCATCTGCAGGCCATGCCTTGCACGAGTCTCTATTCACAATGGGTATTGCGCACAGATCAGCATTGACCCAGCATCACACGGCAACTGTAGCGACATTGACACACAGTCGTAAACATTTCAAGCTTGCCTACCATGTTCATTGTCATGCAATATTGCACATTCAGGGCTTCTGTCTAGCCTGTCTATTTGTAACACTCAGCAACGCCCAGGGCTCTGCCCTGTAACACTCAGATTGTGTTACAGGGCAGAGCTGGCTCAGCATCTCATCTCAGAGGCAAACAGGCTGGCTCCTGCAGTCAAGTACCACTTCCAGCAGGGCTTGCACAGCGTCAAATTTGATAGGCGAGAGGCCACACTCCAAGCAGAGGATGGCTCTAAGTCACAGGTAATCCTGCTGATTATGCATGACTGCATGTGTATATCTGTTTGCAACAACATATGACACATTATGTCTCATAATCTACCTTTTGACCTACACAGCACAGCTATAGTTTATACATACACGAACAGACGTATGACTTCATTCAGAGCGCAGCTATTCATGACTTCACACGACACACATGTCTTTATCAAGCGTCAGGTAGGCAGTGTTCTGGAAGTCTTCTTGAAGGAGGTTTTATTGTGCATGTATGCAGTACCTATGTTTCTACTTAAGCCTCAAGCAGTGTCCATGTCCATACGCATGGAACAGCCCTGCATGATGCCCCTGCTGCCCCTTCATGATGCCCCTGCTTGCTTGATTTGTGGGCTGTCATTGGCTGCAGGTGAAGTATGACTTGCTGATAGGAGCAGATGGTGTTGGCAGCACAGTGAGGTCTGAGATGGAGCACCAGCTACCTGGCATGTCAGGTGCATGCCTTCTCCTGCATCTTTGCCTCTGTTTCAGCCTTTCTTTGCAAAGTAATACCATTCTAAATCGCTGTGCACAATTCTGTGTAGAGTGCACCTGGTACAAATTTGTCTTGGTGCCTTACCTTGCTGCTGATGTACATGATGGTGCATTTGTACCACTGCATGAGGCACGCCTCACAAGCAGCTCATACATTGTGAGACTGCATTGTGGTAAGTGCATCTAGTCTTTTTACAAACCACAATGGCTGATGCAATGTTTGCTGCAGATGACTGTATCTGCTCTTGTTTGCCCTGGATTGCTAGCTCCTGCCCTACTGCTGCTTGCTTCTGTAACATGTGGGATTCACACCCAGGACTACTCTCCCAAGAGAGTTGCAACTTTTGTTCACAACTTCTGTTCTCAGGTTCAAAGTCTGAAACTGAGTGTCCCATCTGTCATTTTTTTTCCTGGAACACCATGGAGCTCTGTCGCAGCTTCAATGTACCAACTTTGCTTGGTACTACCAGCCCCATCGCGTCAACATACAGCCAGTCTATGCTCTGCATTGGGGCATCAGCACCAAGGCAGCAGTCAGATGTGTTCTGCAACCTCAAGCTACCAGCCAGCATGCTGACGCGGTGCATCTGGGCGCTGCTTGCAGTGAAGATAGAGGATTCAGGGCGGGAGTACAAAACCTACAGGGGTTTGAGAGCAGACTTGGAACCTCCTGAGTTGAAGAACCGGCCTGGGCGCTCCATACATCTGTTCCTGGGAAGCAACAACTGGACGCCCCTGTCAGGGCACCTCAACCCTGACGGCACTTATGCTGGAACGCTAGCCATGAAAAATGGAGGTCAGCATTTCAATCAATCAACTAATTTACATATCTTGTCTTGAGGACTCATCAGGCGAGTCAACAGACAATGGCTGGGAAATCAACATGCACTAAGCACTACATGCACTAAATTTGCTTGGTGCTGCCTGCATGTGACACCTTATTGCCTGAAAGAGAATTGACTGAAGCTGGCTGCATGCCTCTTAGCTGGCACAGCAGAAAGAAAACAACTTTGTCCACCAGTATGTGGGTTCTGGTGTTGCCTGTACCTGTGCAAGGCAGAAGCACAGAAGAAATGATACTCAGGTTTGCACATGAAGGGCAAGAGATCAAGTGAAATAGCCCTAAGCCTGCCACGAAGTCATCACCTTATGCATGTTTCATGCCTGTGTATGCACGACTTGTTCTGTCAAGCAAGGTCTCATTTGTTGATTCATGCCTGAGGTAAAGCATCATGAGGTGAGGTGCATGCATTGTGCTGCTCTGAAACCAGCGGCGTACAATGAGCATGCTCTGCATGTCATGGACTGCATATGCCATGTGTTGCACAGATTTCAACAAGCTGAAGACCACAGCAGACTATGAGTCAGTCATCCGGAACAGCGTCAAAGGGGTTCCAGAGCATTGGATACCAGAAGTGGCCAAGCAATGTGTGGACAGCTCTCCCTCCCCTCAAGGCAGGAGGCATGCTTTCCATCTTGCCCCTAATCATGTGTCATCTGCTCTTCCTGGCTCATGTCGAACGCCTTGGACATCTAGTGCTTAGTGTGTGTTGGTTTTCCAGTTATTGTCTGTTGGCTCCCCTGATGATTCCTAAAGGCAAGGAATGTAAACTGATTGATTGAAAAGTTTGCATGTGAGAGGCAAATTCGTTCTGTCTGCTGAAGGCCCTGCTGCCATGTGCTGTCTGCCTTGTGACATGTGCATGCTGTGCATGCTGTGCCCTCTGTCCCCAGCTCATTACTGTGTATGTTATTTTTCCACTCATTGTCTGCTGACTCCATTGATGAGTTCTGAGGACAGGAATTGTAGACTGATTGATTGATTGACTACAGCAGACTGACCATGGGTGTGTTGACAATTGCCTTGTGCTTCTTGTATGTTAGCTTTGCCTTCTGCCCGTGACTGTGCCTGTTACCTTGCCTATGTTGCTGCGATACACCTGTAACTCCTTCCCAGTTTACTGCAACATCTTGTTATTTGCTGATTGTGAGCTGAGTCCGCAGTGGTTGGCAACCAAGCCAGATCAGGACTTCACTTCCATGCTCAAGTGTGGTCTCTCTGCACAGGGTGTGGTGTTCAAAACTGACAGGACCTGGGGTGCTGCTTCTGGGCGACGCAGCCCATGCTGTGACCCCTGTGGGAGGCCAGGGGGCCAACGCAGCCCTGGAAGACTGTCTGTTCCTTGATGGAATTCTGGAATCTACAGGTAATAGTGATAATAATCACAATAATAATAAATTTGCTTTCCAGCTCATGATGAGTACGGGCATGTGCTGGAATCTGCAGGTGAGCTCACCCAAATCCTGTTGGTTCCCATCCCTGGCAGTACAATCAATCAATCAATCAATATGTTCAATGTCCTTGGGGGGCGAATGGGACCCAACAGACAAGTAGCAGCAGCAGCAGCAGCAGCAGCAGCAGCAGCAGCAGCAGCAGCAGCAGCAGCAGCAGCAACACCATGAACACCTGATTCTTTTGCATCAGGCATCAGCGTCGCACTTGTCAGACTCCTGTTTTGCAGTGCCCAACACCCCACAGCTGTTCTTGATTGTGACTGCAGCATCCAACTGCATGGGCGTATGCACAAGCCAGGGCACGCCACTCTGTGTAATACACCGTAGTGACAAATAGCTTGTTGCGCACGCTGACAAGAACAGTCAGAAAGGCAGGCCTGCAGGGCCCACATGTCGCAGGAGCAAATGGCAGCACCTTCATCAGTTTCACTCATGATCTTGAATGTCTGACACCACTGACAACACAGCTGTCTGGCTTCTACAGATGTGCATGCATGTGCAAAGTTGCCAGCGACTAGACTGGCAGCAGTTGAGCTGCATGCAGCTCATATGTTGCAAACCCCACCAGGCAGTGCACTTCGTAATAAATGTTAGCAGTGCAAACACACTAGCAGTGCAAACGGACCAGCAGTGCAAACACACTAGCAGTGCAAACAGACCAGCAGTGCAAACACACTAGCAGTGCAAACACACTAGCAGTGTAAACACAGGTGACGATCTGGCCAAAGCAGTGCCCACGTTTGACAAGGAGCGTCTACCAGATGCTCATGGTCTAGTAGACATTGAGTCCTCCTTTTCCAAACTGGTTGGAAACAAGTTCAAGGCCGTGTTGGACCTGAAATTCCTGAAGATTGTCACACATGTTGTTTTTGGTAAGCGCCTTGGAAAGTCTGCCTATCCAAACCAGACAGTCCATTTTTCTGATTACCATGTGACTCGCTTTTGAGGTGAGCTGCATGCATTCTCGAATGCTTTCAAGAAAACGGTAACATTTGATGCATCAAGCCTGTTGTTGAATCAATGGCTGTCCATTGGTATGGCTGCTGCTTGTTGCTTGTTTTACTCAGCCTCCATATGTATGTCGCATATGTCAAGACTGCTGCATATGTGACCGCAAGTGTGTGTTTGTGTGCAGGTAGCCTAGTGCATAAACTTTTGCCATTCATACGTAAAAACAAACCTGCAATGGTGCGGCTTGGCAGCGATATGAGGTATTCTGAGATTATGCAAGAAGTCAACAGAGACGCTGCCACAGTTGCAACACTGTTGTTAACGGCCAGCATGGTCGTGTGTCTGAAGGCTGCTAGGATCATATAAGCTTTTGCTGGCAAGATCATATCTAGCTTACTGTGTGTTGCTCAAGATTTCACAGCTTCAAATGCAAGTGGGTATGTCATGGCAACAAATGCAAGCTACAGCTTTTGATTTGATCTCCATGTCAGCAGGACTGTAGTTGGATGCCCAAAGCAGACGGAGTCAACGCTTTGGAAGCATGCATGCAGGTTCATTGCCATAGCGGGATACCTGCCCGGACATTTGGGTGTACATCGGATACAAAAGTACAGATATGCATAAATATGCAAATATATATGTATATCATGATGAGACCATACATGGCTTTACACTTTGGGTGTAAAAAGAAAATCCTCGACCAAGCGCTTTTCTCGTTCAACAATGATGACATAAACATGACGATTGGATTGCAAGTATATCTATAATGCCGGTACAAACTTAGCTGACCAGCTAACCACCAAAGTGCTCAACTATTCGTTGCTTAAATGTACCAGGACCTAACAGGAGTGCACGTGTCTGTCATATGATATGCATATGACATGAGACTTAGGTCACATCATTTGTGATACTAGCTTGCCGTGCAGACAGCAGCCTTTCAGTTCGTTCTGTGGTAGCCAAGCAAGCTCACCTGGTAACAGGGGGGTTTTCTTAGTGGTGTGAATCCGATGATCAGGCCCCGAAACTGCACTATTCAGCAGAGTTCGGGGTAACAGGGGGGTTCTCTACCAGGGAAAAGTTGTCCCACCCGCCCGCCCTTGTTTGTCTCTAACTGCCCTGGGGCAGGTCCATGGGAGTTAGGGCCAAATGCAGACATATGATGTCACAGTTGGAGTTGGTATGAACCAAATGGCATACCAAGGCCAGCTTAGTTTGTTTGGTGATGCGGGGCGGATCACGTGCAAGGAACGTTGGTGATGTAATGTTCATATAGTCTGATTTAAGAAAGTGTCAGAAAATAACTTCGCAACTAACTACACTGACCTCGAATTAGTAAGTCATAGCTGTTACGCGTAGTAATACACAGCTTAAACTGCCGGTCAGCTTCGTAGGAGGTTGTTCGATTGCGCGCAGGGCAGACGACAGTCAAGCGCCATTCAGCAGCTTTCCTTTCAATTTACAGGAAAAAGTTCTCACCTGGAAGTCCTCGCTCCTTTTGCTGCTTCCTTCATTTCATACGGCGTTATTCTGGTGTGAAGCATGTGGACCATTTTGGAACCTTGTATGCGTTCCGGCGGAGATCGCCGAGGTATCATAGCATTCATTAGGGTAAGCGCGCATGGTAGTTGTTTAACGCCACGCCCCGTAAGCTCTGTCGGTGGAGTCGGTGACCACTCAAGATCTAGACTTGCGTGTCACATGGGTACACGACCGACCGACAACGCGGCTCAACCGTGCGCAGGCGATCGCGGCAGAGCTGATCGGTACAGCAATCTTCGTTTTCTTTTCGACAGGTAGCGCAACGCTCTGGCTCACATTTGGCTACCGTTTGAGGTCCTTCTCTACTAGTTAAGCTCAGCTTTAAGCGTGCTTGTTGCAGCCACTGTCACGTCCGGGTGTCACACATCAGACGTGGCCTCAGCCTCCGGCTCCGGTAGCAACACATCCTTGACCAACGGTGCGCTTGGCAACCGTCACGGTTATGCAGCCCTTTCCCTGGCTCCAAGTGGTCTCACGTTCTGTACGTTCTTGTCCTGCAGTCGTCCCTGGCTCATGCTTTCTGAGCAGTACTACAGCACTTCTGAACATAGCTTTGGCGTTTGGCTTCACAATCTTTGTGGTGATCTTTGTCACAGCGCCCTTTTCAGGTGAGTTGCAAGGTTGGCAGGGGTGTCACCTTTGTGCAGCGCAGCAGACATGACACCCAGGTGCTTGCAGGTGGCCACATCAATCCTGCTGTCTCTTTTGCCTTTTTCCTTGCCCAGAAGATCTCCTTGATTAGAGGAGTCTGTTACATCATTGTTCAGGTAAGCCCAACTACTTCAGTGTGATGTCAAATGTTGGCGCCAGCTGCACCACAGTGCTCTTGCAAGCTTCAGCTTTTGGCGTGATGCTGGTTACTGCATGCTCCAATTTGCAAGCCCTGCAGCTGACTGTGCTGCCCTACCACGTCTACAATCTCAGCTTTGTATTCATCTTGTCACACAGCCCAACAAGTCATGACATCTCACGGCTTCTACCTTGGAAGCCCCCATGCCATCTGTTGCTTCAAACAAACAAAATTTTGCTGAAGCAGCAGGCTGCAGACACTCTGCAACCACAATTGTGCAGTGTGCTGGAGCAGCCATAGCATCCATTCTCCTCAAAGGATTAGACTCCACTGGCTACAAGGCTGCTGCTGGAGCTTCCAACCAGATCAACAAAGATGCTGGGGCCACCATTGGCAGGGCTCTCGGCTTTGAGATAGTTCTGACGTATGTATTTCTCAGCTCTGCCTGTGCTGCTGCTCAGCTGCTTGCAGGTTTGGGTTGTCCGCTCAAGTTGTCCGCTCAAGTTGTCCGCTAAAGTTGTCCGCTCTTGCATCCCATGTTTCCCAGCTCAGAGAGTCATTGCCATGATCTTATGTGATACCCAGCTAGATGTTCCTCTGGGTGTGGCAAGCCTTTGTCAATGTGGCTGTGCATGTGTGTTGCACCATATACAGAAATACTTGCCTCTCACACAAAGTGTGAGCTCACCTGTTCAGTCCTCCATATATGTACTTTATAGTCCTCTATATAATGAAGTCATCTTTGCTGATGATTTGGACAAGCACACTCTTTTAGGCTCACTCCTTGATGTTTTTCTTGTACAGGTTTGCATTTGTGTTTGTCATCATGGCAGCAACAGACTCAGTGCAAACATCCAAGACCATCTCACTGCAGGTAGTGTCCTGAAATCTGTGCAGTTAGAATTGGAACTTAGCAATCAGCTTTGAACAGCGTTTGCATTGCCTGCATTTTGTGCATTGTTTGTGTCAACACATGCATTGTCTGCCTGGCAGCAACATGTTGCGTTGCCATATATTTGCATTTGTATGCCACGACGCGCCTGTCACTGCCTGATAGGCTATAGATTGCACCTGGTTTGGACCAAATCATGCGTTTGGCAGTGTACTGTATGGTGTTATGATGCTTGTGTCAATGTTTATGCAGGTTTTGGCTCCCCTAGCTATTGGTATGACGCTATTCGTGTGCCATCTGATTGCAATTCCTGTTGACGGATGCTCGTAAGTGCCTTGCAGCCTTGCATCCCCACCCACACCTGTTCCCTTTTCTTGCAAGCAATCTGCAGAGCTGCATAGTGATGCAAGACCTTGTACACTTCATAATGCACAATCGTTGCCTGTGCACTTCATAAGTACACTTCGGCTCTCAAAGTTTGCCCTTGTTCTGATCTAAGTGTTATGGGGCAAGACCCCACCTGCAGCAATGCCAGAGTTGTGACATCAAGCTCTTCATTGCTCTCAGTAGCCACACTAAGTTTGGCAACTGCTGTGGCTACTGCTGGTGGTGAATAGTTTGACTAGTTCTCTGCGGGAACGCCATCATTGCTGGACATGGTGTCTTGCCCTTGCAATGCACTGACTCTGGTGAGGTGATGCAGCAAACTCTTGCCTTCATGCACATGACAGCTTTGTACACAGGCATCAGGTTGGGTGCAATCAACCTGCCTGCCAGTTGTTTTGTAGTGGCATGTATGATCTCATGTAACGACTTGCTGAGCAGCCCAGTGTAACACTTAGCTTCTCATTGCATTGACACCGAAAGGTGTAGTCTTTCCTGTCCTTACTCTAACGACTTGTTTGGGCCTGTTTGGTCGTTGACAATTTGGTGGCCCTGCAGTGTGAATCCTGCAAGGTCTTTTGGGCCTGCTGTAGTGAGCCGCACCTTCCATGAGTACTGGATCTTCTGGGTGGGTCCCTTGACGGGAGCCGCTTGCGCTGCTGTCATCTACCAAAGCTTCAAAGCCAGGGTGAGATATCCTGTACTGCTTGGGAGTCAAAATGACTCATGTGTACGTTCTGAGTAATTGGGCCCTAGAAGTCAAGTCATGCTTCCCTTGAGCAACAGCTGTCCTGAGCCTGCAGTCCAAGCATGCGTAAAATGGTGTGCAAAAAGTGAACAAGGCACACCTGCACATTCTGGACAAGCTAGTGCAGCATCCCCTTTGCCTGCTACTTGCCTAGCAATGCTACTTTTGTCAACTTTCTGGTCACAGTTGACATTGGGTTTTCCCAGTTGCAGCTTTGCCTCTCAACAGTGCTTTGACAAGTGTTTGGTCACTCCTGTCCTTGAGGGCTTGTATAACTGCCGGAGCCTGCTGTTGTAGGATGATGACATGAGGATTGGGCACGTTGGTCACCACAAGAGGCCTGAGGACTCTGCTGCAGGGCATGATCTGGAGGCTGCACATCAGAATGGTGCCACAGAGGCTGGCAAGCCAGTGATGCATGCACGTACTCCATCTAGTGTTGCACATGGCCCCTCAGTTGAGGCTGGCATGCCAGTCACCCATGCTCAATCCTACGGTACTGCTGTGTGAGATTGGTGTATAAATAAATATTTGGTTGAAGGGTGTCAGCAATTTTGGGCTGACCAAGCATCAGCTTGCATCCAAAGCATACTGGGGTGATTGAGTGATACTACTACTACTAACTTGCGGTTTTGCATGTTGCTATTTTTTGGTCTGATGTTGTAGGCACTGATTTAAGCCGTCATTGCTATCCCTATGGTGATCTGCTCAGCATGACTGTGGTGATGTCCGTACAAGCGTACAGAATGATTGTGATTTGACCTTGGAAGTTGATTTGAACGTGTTCAAGCTTTTCAGATAGTGTGATTCTGAGCTGGTGCCATTACCATGGCTGGTATGCTGACTCCATGGATCAATTGTACATTTGTTTGCTGGCTTTATCAACAGAAGACAATATGATAGAAGTATGAGCTATGCAACCAAGCTTGTGGCAGAGCAGATTTGATCCTTTTGAAGAGAGTCTTGTGGTAGTCATGCTTCTTCAACAGAGTTGTTGTTTAGCTTATTAAGCCCTAATAGGCCAGTTGGGACATCAGTCATGTGTTACAGGCATTAATTCAGGACTTGCCATGGCCTACCCTTTTCAACGGAGTCGTGTGAGGTAATCTTCCTCTGTAGTCTCTAGGCCTTCATTGCCAGTGTAGGGCATTCTAGCTTTGCCTTATCTCTGAAGCCGTTAATACCGATAATAAATCGAGATGCATTGCAATGCATTGCGCAGCCTAACACAGCCTTGCTTGACTGCATACTGTATCTGACGTATTACCTATGATCCGGACATTTCGCCGGCAAATCAGAGCATCCTTGGGGACGTGTATCTGAGATCCAATATATCAAGGTACAATTAGACAATACACACGACCTCTGTATGAGTGCGTGAGTATTGACAAGGTCCATCATCTTGTCAATGCTCACATGCAAAAAGTTTTGCATTTTGTGCAACACGCCTTTCTTCTGGGCACCTTCACAAGCTGATATCAGGCAAAATGTAGCTGGAATGCACTTTGCAAGTGTCATTAGCCAGTGCTAAGCAAATTTGAGTGACTGACGTGCTTTTTGCACGATATCATCAAAGGCAGTGTGCCAAGAGACAGGTCTTGAAGGCGATTGCAGCAAGTCTCAATGCAAACAGTGAAGGTCATTGGCACAATAGCTCCACAGGACAGCTGTCTGTTATGACCAGAGCATGACTGTTATCACTGACTGGGATTGGCAGTTTCAGTGTCTCTGCTGATCGTGATCTGGTAGGCGTTCATGATTTGCATGAAGCACATCTGTTGCACAACACCCATCTAACCTGAACTAGGTTCATTGTAAGTTAGCTTCAGAAGCTTACGTCATCAGGTGCTGTTGCACGTGGTTGCTGCTGGCCATACAGGCTGCAGTGTTCTGATTCATTGCTGCTGGCACAGTGCCATTGCTGGACCAAACAGTTCAGCAAGGGGAAGCTGGCTGTGCACCCTGCTGAACAAGTGTACAACTCCACTAGGCTACTTCTCATACACGTAGTCAGCCAAACATGACTGACACTCTTGCGCAGCCTATACATTTGTGTAGAAAATCTCATCAGTGCAACTGCTTCATTTGTATCGCAGCAGTAGAATGCGTATAGTAGCAGCAGCTCATAGAGCATGCACAATCCTCAGTAGATGGCGCCTGTCTGATCTGTCATTATCTGCCACAGCCTCTTCCTAAACTTTTGGTCTTGAGCGACTGCTGGCATGCGGGATTCTCTGCCGCTGACGTAGTATTTGCCTGTTTCCTTGGCCAGACTGGGGTCAGTAGCCAGCTTGTATTCATAGTTTGCATCCTGCAAGCATGTGTATAGCTCAGGCCCTCATCAGTAACCAGTATGCAGCTAAGTTAGCAGGATACAATGAGCTGAGGGGCATCTAACGTGCCATGTGGCATTTTATACAACGGCCATGAAGCAATGTAAGCTATCAAGTCGCACACTGAGCTTGAAATGAACCCCCAACAAACCCAACTGGTGGGTAGATGCGGCAACTCAATCACCATTCTGACGTGCAGACAAATGCAAGGTGCAACAGCTAATTCAGGCAGTAATGCAGACAGCAAAAGTACAATATGCGAGCTTTGATCCACTCCAACAATCTGATCATGGCAGAGTTGAATTGCGAATCTGGCAATTGTTTGCAGTGGCTTGTGCTGACGATGACTGATCACCATTGGGCGGTGCATAAGACTTGCGGCATACCTTGACGTCAATGCCGCAGGCTCCCCAGCCTGCATCGTACACACTCACATTGTTACTTCATGACATGTATTGACTGAGTGCAGCCACAACTTTGCTCGCCACAAAATCCTAAAATGCAGAGTCTATCTCAAAGCACAAAAATCTGCTTTCTGGTATGAGTATGATGTCACATGCAAAATAAAACATGTGAGCAAAGACAGGATCGTTGAATGTAACAGGCGTAGAGTTAAGCTAATGACTGCATTAACTCAATCAAGGTGTACAGATATGCACTTTCCCATTCTGTTTACAACTGCATCCACTCCACGCTTATACGGCGCAAAAGTGCCTGGGCAAGCAAGAAGCACAAAGAAGGACATAAAACATTATGTGGTTTCATGTACAAGCTATACTTGGTAAAAGTTTCTGGCAATTCATGCAAATACACTACTGTATTGCATTGCCTTACAGTGGATGGCTGGATAGCGTTCATGTGGCTAACCTGCTATGAGAATCTTGGTGTTGACAGTGCCAGGATCAAGGCAGTTGACAGTCACACCCTTGGGCTTCATGTGCTCTGCCAAGTCGCAGGTAAACATCATGCTAGCCAACTTGGACAAAGAGTAGCTGTTATGACTGCTGAAGCCCTTCTCCTGCAGCAAGAGTACCTTCCATGACATGAAGTTACTATCATCTCAGATGTCAGATGTAATACAGCTGCAATCCTCTTACACTCTTTGGGGACGCGCAGTTGGTGTATCAGTTTGTATGCAGACCGGCTGTCTGTTTGATAACCAACAATGGTTAACCAACCAGGAAGCATATGTCCATGCATGAGCTCTAACAGCCATTCTTGCGTCCAGCAGCGCATGAGCAAGGGGACATTTTATGTGCAACGTGATGCGCAAGTATACCACAGCAACGTGACGTCTCCTGCAGCACTTAGTCATGTACCTGCCAGAACAGATGGGCAACATGCCTACCTGTTGCAGGTTGTCAAAGTCTATTGAGCCGCCTGCTGAAATGGATGATACATTAACTGTCCGGTCAGTGACGACATCCTTTAAAAGTGATGTTAACAGGAAGGGTGCAAGGACATTGATGGCCCAGGTCATCTCATAGCCATCCTCTGAGAGTGATCTTTGAGTCTCAAACACCCCAGCATTGTTGATGAGGACGTCAATATTTTCGTGGTCAGCCTTGATGGCTTCTGCAAACTTCCTGATCTGGGAGAGGGAGGCAAGGTTGTATGTGTAAGACGAAATCTTGCCGCCCTTGGCAATGCTATCCAGATCTCTTTTTGTGGTTGTCACTTTTTGCTTGGTTCTGCAAGTAGCTGCAGTCTGTGCCTGATTTGCAGCTTTGACCACAACAAGCACACACAGAGTCACCTGCCGTGGACAAGCACATTGGCTCCTGCAGCAGCTAATTTTAATGCTGTGTGCCGGCCAATGCCGTCAGTGCTTCCGGTGACCAAATAGGTCTTCCCTGATACCTCTCTGTGGTGACAGACGACCCCTTCAGTTCTTTAAGATGACCCGTCACATTAACACAGCCGGTATGATGTGTTCAGGCGCCGGTGCAACACCTCACCCGTGTTGCATTGCGGCACAAACTGCAAAAATTGTCCGTGAGCGATGTGTGGCTCTCTTCCGAACAGGAAGAAGCCTGTGCAGCTGGACTGTCTCGATTAGCAACATCATGAGCCTGGGGGCATTGCAAGGCCACGGCTATTCTGTCACGATTGTAACATGATGATGAGCTTAACGCGAGCAGCTTGGTGTAAAGCAACTGAGGTTGGTTTCGGAGCTGTGTACATTCGAATTTGTAAGTTCGATGCACAAGTATGAGGCCTTATATATTGTCAACAAGCCTGGATCAGAAAATCTGCAGGGTCCTTCTCGGCTTCTTTGCCAATTCCTTATCCTTGCCAGCGTGGCCACATTCTGCAATTGCCCGCACAAACTGAGGCCCAGCGTACACCCTATCGCTACGCATTATATAATATACATATATATATATATATATATATATATATATATATATGTACATGTGCAATGGCTAACATACACTACCGTAGCTGCCTGGCGTGGGTTTCCGTGTAAAACCGGAAGGCGTTGGTACTCTTCAAGGCCATCGGCGTGTGAGAGCAGCACATGTCCCCAGCGTTATTTCGCATCGGATCTCATACCCTAAAGTGGAAAAGGCAAAAGCCGCTAAAACCCTAAACTCTACAACCTATCAAACAACCCTAACAGAGTTAAGAGGTTGGAAATTCTTAGGGTTTTCCAAAACCCTACCGGTGAGATCCGATGCGAAATCTCTCGTTTGGGGGGGGAGGAGGGGGGCACATCTGGGAGCACATGTAGCTCACGTGAGCGCTAACATTGGCATAGGTGGGTCACGTGGGACGAACAAGGTAAGATCTTGCTTAAGCAGACATAAGAGATCCGCTAGCCAACAGCGCTGTTGTCGCTAGGTGCACGCCCGGTGCTGCAATGAGTTCTCGAGAATGACCGCACTTGCTGTGAAGCTGGCGTGTGTCTCGCTCAAGAATGCAGAGCTCGCTTAGTCTTCAGAGTTGCTTGTGCGCCTGGCCCAAAGAAGATTTGCAGCTCTGCTTGGTCCATTGGCGCTTAGCCTATGACTAACCCATGGTTGTAATTTTGGTGGTCGTGGTCATGTTTTGACAGCAGCCACAAGAGTCACCCAATCCTCCAGACCTGTGTGGAGATTGAGTCGACTGGTTTGTCCTGGCAATGATTTGCAGCATGGAGTCTGTGGTGTGAAGCCTGCCCATAGGCTGCAGCAGCCCATGGAGACGGTTTCAGACGAGTGCTTGTCTCCTGAAAGTTTGAAGAAGCAGGCACGTCTTGCTAAAAACAGGGCAATCGCATCCGTTTCTAGGTAGGCTAGATTTGTGCCTGCTGCTGGTGCGTTGCTGGCGCTTGCTGCATACAAACTACAAAAGACGCTGCGCCTATTGTGTGACACAACACTCTTGCAGGGCTCGCAAGCGTCAGCACCTACAGAACCTCCAGGCCTACGTATTGAGGTTGGAGCGCGAGAACATACGATTATCACAGAAAGTTACTATGAGGGAAGCTGAGCTGAGGCAGATGCAGAAAAGCAGCTCTGTCCAACGTGAAGGTACCTTGCAGCCGCACTCTCACCAGTTTTTGACTCTGCTTTGTGCAAGATCGTTGACCATGTGCTTCACGCTTTGCTCAGACTCGTGCTCAATGCAGCTCCCATGTCACACCTGTCATCAAGCTTCCGCATCGCGTAGACAAGGCTGCCTGGTCTTGTCACCATGAGGCAGCTTTGCTTGCCAGCATGTTATCTGCCACAGGTACAGAGGAGGTCCTGCAGGAGCAACAGCCTGTGGCCATGGAAGGAGCGCCCACGTCACCCAAGGCCATTTTGGTTCAGCCTGCTGCCTCTGCCCTTCCACGCATCTATTGCAGGGCCACCAGTGCCCCAAGCAGCAAGCACCCTCTTCTGCCTTGTCAAGCCACCCCAGAAATTTTGCTAGGCAGCATTCCAACCGAGGATAAAGCCATTGCACAGCACAGAAGCTCTGATGCACAGTCAGATAGCAGAAATATAGAGCCAGCTGTCGCTGGACAGCATCATGCCCCAAGTGTCAGCATTGTCCAAGGCAGCATGCCAGGTGATGAGGTCAGGTCCGCACCAGTAGCTCCCTATAACATTGTCACTTCTGGGGAGTATGCCTTTGCCAACAAGCGCGAGATCACAGACAGCATTGCTCCCAGAAGTCCCTTTTCAGCACCACCACATGGGCATCTGATCTCTGATGTGATCACTGGCTCAGACAGCTCACAGGAGTTACCTCATCACTCCTCAAATCAGCAGGAGTCTTCTGGTGGGCTAGGTCAAACTCTGTCTGAGCTTCAAGATCGTGCTTGCCTCAGAGCAGTCTGTCACATGGACACTTATTCACTCTCAAGACAGCTCAAACCTCAGCCTGGCGGCAACAGTGACGACAACTTATTTTGCCCAGATTTTCAGCAGGCTCATGCCTTCCCGGAGTACAATATTGGCAACAAATCAGTCAGAGATAGTAGCAGCTGGAGTTGGGTTTCAGCTGAAGCTGACAGCTTTCAGCATCAGAATTGCTGTTTTGAGCAAGACGACACACTGGCAGTGGCACCATCGCCTTTGGCGTGTGAGAAGCAAGAAGCATGGCATGAAAGATGCCAGCGCCAGCAGCAGGAGGAGGTATGCTTGTCATCACATGTTCAGAATGCACCTGCTCAGGGCTCAACAAAGTGGGATCCCATGCCATTCAAGACAGTGGACATGCTGACTTCCATGGATGACATGTGTGATGATGGCTTTGTGGCTGAAGCGTCAAGATGGATTGTGCAGAACTATGGCAGTCATATTCCATCTGCAGGTGAGCTGCAGCTGGCATGCACATGTTCACTTTTGGTTCTGGGACAATTGCTTATGTGATAGTGCGCCTGTTCACCATTGTGCATGCTGCATTGCTGTGGGTTTTGCCAGATGGCGACCTGCGCATCCATCTATTCATGGTCAACACAGGCTGTACACCTGCAAGATCAAGGAGTATCAACAATACTACTTTAACAGGCGTTCCAGCCAGTCGCTCTTGCCAGGTACCTACTAGGTGTGCCCAAACCCTCAAGGAAGAGTAATTTTATCAATCAAAGCAACCAAAGGAGTTGCAGTTTCTTAGCACGCAGCTGTTTTGCTACAGGTAGTATTGTCAGTGAGGCCATGCCTGTCAGTCAGTGAGCCTGCTTCCAGCCTTGAGCTGTACAATCCAGCAAATGCTTGTGGGCCAAGCTCGTTTCAGGCCAAGCACAATTAGGTTTTGGTGCCTACTCAGCTGGGTACAGATCTTCTCGTTGCTCTCAGAACTTTTGAGATTGCAAGCCTAAGGTTTGCCTGCTCAAGAAAATTGCGCACAGTCTGCGATTCAGGTATAGACTGGTGTACATTGTGGTCAGAACCCAGTTCAGATTTCCCCTGCACAAAAGAGCCAATCACATGGAGCTTGCACACCGATTTGCAAGTCACCATTAGCATTCAGATTTACACTCGGATTCAGATTCAGATTGTGCATTGGTGTTGTATTGTCGTTTTGGAGACAGTGTGCTTGAAACGCATTTTTCTGGGAAAATTTGCTGTTTCAACCTTAGAGGTTTTTGGTTGTGCATGCTTGTTTGGATCATTTGCATTTGTTTGGGAGAAGTTCAGTACTTGTTTCTGCCTTGAACTGTAGCGCAGTATAGCATTGTCAGGTTCAGCGCTCAGTGTCTGACTTTAACTCACCCTCAGCACTCAGTTTCAGAGTCAGGTTTCACTTTCTGTGTCAGTTGTCATAATTTGTGTCGAAAGCAGCCTTGCAATTAAAATTGGGGACTTGCTCTTTTTTGGACAGGGAGTCTTTGCAAGAAATTTGTTTTGGAATTTTGCATTTGTTCTGAACAAGTACACTTGTTGAGCTTGCATTTTCTTGGCACAGCATTTACTGGCATGTGACAAGAGTGTTTAGACTGGCAAACATCCTTCGATGTTGAGGTATTGTTTCAGCATGGGCATGGTTTGCACAAACTCAAGGGAATGCATTGTAAAGGGTTAAGGGGAAGGGGTGGGGGGGGGGGGGAGAGGTTCA
>JAABUK010003240.1_pt1 | contig 27808 bp, 22 predicted proteins | sample 5559141 | NCBI WGS metagenome assembly JAABUK01 (sample SAMN10711869, study PRJNA513367) | rock metagenome | isolation source: Antarctica rocks | place: Antarctica: Victoria Land, Pudding Butte nord | collected 2016-01-03
CGCGCGTACCCCGTCACAATCTCCCTATTGGTCTTGGCATCTGTCGTCGTAGTGACCAAGAATCGATTCGTCCAATCCCACCAATTGACCCGATTACGTCGCAGGGCAAAGAGTGCCATATCGGCCGGGTACTGCCTGCGGTTCGGGTGGATTATGGGGCCGAAGAGGGCTTCGTCCCAGAAGGCCTGCACGAAGATGGAAGCGATGCGTGCTTGGTCGGTGTAGTGGGCGGCGCGAAGGGTGACGGGGGACATGGTTGCGGTTGCCATCAGAGGGTTGGGCGCTGAGATATTCCAGAAAGGCTCTGAAATCGATGAGATGTGCTCCGCGGCGACTCCAGCAGCAAGAGGAAACACGTGGTCACAGAGAAGGAATTTCAACCTGCTTCCTCCCGTTCGAAGTTTTCTAGCGAGTATCAGAGTGGAGGCCACTACTTGGTGCTAGCTGACGGAGCTGAGTAATCAAGGCGCGGCATTGGCCGCTCCGCTCCAGCTCCCGGTTCCGCTCTGAACCTATTCCCCTTCTGGAATGGCAAATTGTAGGGAAGGACTGGTACGAAGTATGATAGTGATTTTCAAGCTCCTCAAAGAACCACATTTAACAAGTGCCAAACAAGTAGACTAAATTGCATCAGCTATCCTACTCTTCATACAAACATTGACATGCTGTCATGCTATGTTCATAGGCTTGCAATTGTGAGTAAGACGAGGAATCCTTTTCCATCGCCAATGAGCTACATGGCAATCCCATGTTTTGAGACTCTCATGAAATCATTCGACCTCAACACATTGTGCCATGGCTTTAGAGGCAAGCACTCTCACCTATAGTAAGAAAAGAGATTCAAGCTTTATTGTGCGATCGAAATGCATCTTCAAAACTCAACTCGCTCGTTGAGATTTTACTGCATGTGCTCCGCTACGAACACTCCTTCAACCTCTTCTGCCAAGAATAAGGACGAGGATCGAATTATTGTGAGACATGTCCCGACCTTGTGGCCCAGGGCAATTGCCAATCGGTCAGAGCTGAGTCTTAATCTTGATGATGCTCGGTCAGGACGATTGCCGGCTCTCAGTGAATGAAGGTCAATTTCCGGAGAAGCCGGATTGGATCTGGAGATGATAGAAAATCTGGCAAGACGGCATTTATATGTGACCGTATTGACTTTGACCGATTAGTGAGCGGGCGGAGTTACGATCTGCACACACTTTATTTCCCGCGTAGTCAAGCTGTTTTCCACTATTGTAGTTGACCGTAGTTGGTTGGGGGTGACAAAAGGATTTTTTGGTACTCAGCGAGGATTTTGAATAATTTAACATCAACCTTTCGTTTCATGACGCGCGGTCTCATCTCGATCGTGACAGAAACCAGCTTGCACTACTCCCTCGATTCAAACCATCCTTCTGTCCGTCGAACCAGATCTGCTTTCTTGCCTGAGACTGGCAGCTTCTTCGTCCCTAGCCAATCTTTCAGGTGCGGCACACTCATCTTCGAGACCTGACCTTTCTCCCAAAGTTTCCTGACCTCGGCATCATCTGCCACAGCTCCTGGTTCAGTTTTCAGCTTCTTGCTAGAAGTTGTATCTCCACTTGTGGCGGGTCTCTCTCTCTTTGCTAGTATATTCGTATCATTAGGGTTACGAAGCTTATACTCCTTGCAGGTTCTTTCGAGCTCTTGACCCCAGTCGGTAACTTCGTTACCTACACGCTTATCAATCTGCCTGTACTTAGGGATGGTTTTGTCTTCCGGCTTCTCAGGTAAGTCTTCGTCCAATGCAAGCGCTTGAAGAATGCGGTAATGCCATTGCAAAGCTGGATTTGGATAGCGCTCCGGATCGTAAACAGCCTTTGGCAGAGTCAGTTGACCAATTACTGGTCGCATTGTGTCTATCAGACTGTCCGGCGCACGAAGCGGCTTGTCATGAGCCATGGGTGGATTTTGGCGGATGTCATCCGCGAATGGCAAAGGAATGAGGTGGAGGCCTTGCGGACATCCTGTTGGGCTCACACCACTTTGTGGTCCGGAGAGATCTTCATCTGATGGTAATGTAGGTATGAGAGCGGCGATAACGGGAGAAGCATTGCGCCGTGCAATGTACCATACCATACCCATCAGTTTTGACTTGAGAAGCTTACTGTAGAGCGCACTGAAAACGCGCGTGCTGCCAACATAATCGTCGTCCGATGGATATAGAAAGGTAGATTGTTTGATATTGGCCCATAAAGGAAGCATTCCAACTGGCTTGAAACCTATAATGCGGATCACAGGTTCACCAAAGTTGCGTAAAGACTTGATCTCTTCAGGTGAGAACGATATCTGTTCGCCTCCAAATGTATATGCTTTCCGGATCTCAAACTTCTCGACAGTGCGAGCTGTATCGTCTGCCATCTGCGTTGTGCTTCCACGTGCTATCTGTGGTCGGTCGGTACCAAGGTATACGTAACAGCTTCGAGCTGGCTCTTGCCGCTTGCACAGAAGATAGCCTTTCACGGATATTCGAAAGCTCGGCGCGAGCTCTAAGGGAACTGAAGAGAACAGCGTCCGGCGTGGAGTGGATTTGCTGGAGATTGAGGAGAGGAGAGAGTTGAGCAAGCTAATGCCATCAACGTTGCCGGTCTTGAAATCCTGCTCGGGCGGAGAAAGGGCTGATGGGTTGTAAGCGGGAGCATCAGGATCAACAGGAGACGAGCGATACATTATATCGTCGTAGAACACTGATGTGTCAAAAGTATGTGATGGTGACGAAATTGGGAACAGCTCAATGACCACTCCGAGATCGTACAGATCTTTGGCACGAACCGCAGCTGACGATCTGAGCGCCTTGTCTGTGGCATGCGGATTTTCATTATTAGTAACAATAAAGAGCCGGCGAGAGGAGAAATTGGGTGCCTTGGTGGTGAAGATCTGGTTTGCGCAGAAGAGGACGTTTGCCATAGAAACCGGCTCTTTCGACGGTTTGAGAATCTCTGATCTAGTGGAGTCATCCTCAACCAGTCTCTTCAGGGTTTTGACGTCCTCGGCCTCAGGTACGTCAAGATCCGTCAGCAAGTAGCAGTGTGGATACGAAAGACCTCCTCTGGAATTTCCATCTTCGCTGTAGAATTTAGACGCTTCAGTACCGTACAGGACGATACCCATCATGGCTTTTGGGTCTGATATGATTCTTTGTTGCATGAGAGCATACGCACATTTAAGGGCCGCAAGGGCGGGAGAAAGTGTGTCGGCGGTTCTCGAGCTGGATAGAGGGGTGACGGCAAGCATGGAATCGCTAATTTCAATGGCGAATAGTACGGCATCTTTGACGGTTCTGTAACCCTATAGATCATGAGATGACTTTCAACGGAGAGTGAACGCTTCATACTGTCTCGTCAACTTCCTCCTCTTCGTCTTCCTCGTCACCGTTGCGCCGGGACTCTGCATCGGTCATATTTGACGGCCGGTACGGTAGTTCCGAACTCGTCTTCGATTGATTCATTCAATGTTTTTGCCGCGAAGAAACGAAGACAGGAGTGCGTCCGCTCGCTCCATGTCTCTCTACTCTAGGAGCCTGTCGAGGTTGGAGTAGGATGTGACCTCGTACCACGCCTAGGCAGAGAGAGGACATTCTCGCGCTAATGATTAGGCTATTCGCGGGCGCACGTGACTTGGACTCTCCCCGCGGAAACGGTGAAGCTCCGATTGGCCAGCTCTAAATTTCTCCACACAGCGTCATCCATCTGGAGTACGAGTATAAGCCCGTGATTGACATTAAGGTAGGCGACGCTGTATCTTGGATTCATCTTGAAAGCAACTTCAAGAGTTGTAAGACGGACATTTCTGACATCTCAGCCTTTTTCTCTTCGCGACTCTTCGACATCTCCTTGTGATGGCTTTGCGCAAGTCCATTACCCAACTGTCCTGGAAATCATCTTCACTATCCTTTTCCAGGGCCTCGGTCTGTCAAAATGCGCCCCTATCCGAACAGCGGTCATGCATGGCCACAATTGCGCCGCCAGTGACACAGAGCTCAACAGGCGCGAAGGGACCAACAGCCATGGTTTTTATGAACATGGGAGGACCTTCGACGACGGACGAGGTTGGAGGCTTTCTCAGCAGACTATTTGTAGGTCCAGACGGGTCTGAGGTGTCACAGTAAAACTGATGGGTTGACAGGCTGATGGCGATCTTATCCCCCTTGGACGCTTACAGTCTTACATTGGACCACTCATCTCCAGAAGAAGGACTCCGAAGATCCAGAAACAGTATGCAGCCATCGGTGGCGGTTCGCCAATTAGGAAGTGGTCGGAATTGCAGTGTTCGGAGATGTGCAAGATTCTGGATCAGACCTCTCCTGAAACAGCGCCACACAAGCCATACGTGGCATTCCGATATGCGAATCCGTTAACGGAAGAGATGTACAATAAATTACTATCAGATGGCTTTGGTGGGGGAAATGGAGGGAGAGCCGTGGCATTCACACAGTATCCGCAGTACTCCTGCTCTACCACCGGCAGCTCCTTAAACGAACTATGGAAGTGGAGGAACCGACTTGAAGGCAAGAGAGCCACCGGCGAAACTCAGCCAGAAGGAGCAATCACTTGGAGTGTCATTGATCGATGGCCTGCCTATCCAGGTCTGGTCAAGGCAATAGCCAAGAACATCGAAGATCAACTCGTCACCTATCCAGCAGCCAGAAGAAAAGATGTTGTACTACTCTTCTCGGCGCATAGCTTGCCCATGAGTGTCGTCAACAGAGGCGATCCCTACCCAGCCGAGGTTGCAGCCACGGTCTACGCGGTGATGCAGCGACTAGGATTTTCCAATCCTTATCGATTATGTTGGCAATCACAAGTTGGCCCATCCGCATGGCTAGGTGCGCAGACCAGTGATACTGTGCGCGAATATGTCACGCGTGGTCAGACAGACTTGGTGCTCATACCAGTAGCATTCACCAGCGACCATATTGAGACGTTGTACGAGATAGACCAAGAGGTTATCCCCGAAGATGCGAAGCACAACCCTGGAGTCAAAAGGGCGGAGAGCTTGAACGGAAGTCCTATCTTCATCCAAGCTTTAGCAGATCTGGCCCGTGACCATTTGCAGAGTGGTGAAAGTTGCTCGAGACAGATGGGGTTGAGGTGTCAAGGTTGCACAAGCGAAAGGTGCCTGGAGCAGAAAAAGTTCTTCGTGGGGCAAAACAATCGGCTGTCGGTGAGATAACACACGGCAATCTATCTCTCATGATGGAAGCTCCCTCTATGATAATGGGTGTTTGGGCTGGACACGTGCAAGGAGGCGGGTTGTTGATGAGTCAGCTCTGCCGGAGCACAGGAAGCATTTTGGGATGCCTTCCTGTTGAGGTCCTCCTTGGCGGCTTACTCAGCGTAGGCCTGTTTTCTTCTTCCTTGCTAGTTTGCGTAGATAGCTGCCTCCTGCATACCAAGAACATCTCTATCAGGTCCTCCAAAGCCTGCTTGGTAACCCCGGATGTCGGTGCAATCGAAGCCCCGGGTCCCAACTCTAGTGGCACGTCCTTAGCCTTTCACAGGCTGCCAACCCCCGTAAGATAATTGTGCTCCCCTGCATTGATCGAGCTTACGCTTAGAAATGCGAACATGTTCGGGTCTATGATGCGCGTGCATTTACCATAGGATGGCCACCAGTACGATTCCACCCCCTCTCGTGCTCTCAGATGCTCTCAGATGCTCTCAGAGGAGCTGCAAAAGCTATGAATCCAACCGTCTATTAAAGTCCTCTCTCGTGCCGACGCCACTGAATACTTACATCTGCCTGCGGATCCTCCGTATCCCGTGGGGCAATGGCGGAAAACGAAGACGCATTCGAGATAGAGGCTCAACAACAGGCTTCTCTATCAAGAGTTCCAGATCTGGTGGCAGAGAGACGGCCAACATACCGCTCTGCAGGAGGCTCGAAGACGGCAGATGACGAACACAGCCCTTTACTCCAACGCAAGGCGCCCACCATACGGGCAGCTGCCGACAGAGATACCTCCCCCGTCCGTTCAAGCGCTATCTTGAAGCCATGGACAGCAAATAAAGGACTACCTTGGCACAAAAGACCATCGGTAAGAGAGATCGCTGGCAGTACCTGACCGTTGCTGAACTTCATGGCAGATCTTCTGGCTACTCCCTGCCTTCCTCCCTTTCTGTCTGGCTTGGGGTGGATCCATTGTCCCGAAAACATACCTCATCCTCAATCTCATATGTCAAGATTATCTGTCTGACCGAGCCGCTGCCGATCCGACCTTCCGGACCCTGCCTATTGTGCTAGGAGAAGAGAACGACCAATGCCGGGACGCACGTGTCCAAGCACTGGTAGCTCGGTTCCAGATATATTCCGCACTGCTCTCTGGCGTCTTCTCCGCAGTCATGAGCCCGTATTTGGGTGCACTGTCCGATCGAATTGGCCGGAAGAAGATCATTGTCTTTTCGACCCTGGGCATGTTCATGGAAGCGATCATCTACATTGTGGTAGGCACTCATCCTCAAGCAATATCAGTGTACTGGCTCCTTCTTGGGTTCCTGCTTGATGGCCTCTGTGGGTCCTTCACTTCTGCCATGGGTATTTCTTTGGCTTACGCATCCGACTGTACCCCTCCCGAGCGTCGCAACGTCGCCATCGGTTACTTCCACGGGACACTCTTTGCCGGGCTTGCCATCGGTCCTCTTTTTGCGGGCTATCTAATGAAATGGGCTGGCACAATCTTGGTTGCCTTCTACTTCACCGTTGGCTGCCACCTCTTCTTCATCGTCTTCCTCATCACCCTGATACCCGAGTCCGTTTCCAAAGATCGCCAATCCCACGCCCAAGAGAAACACAGAATTAAAAAAGAAGAAACGCAGGAGGAATCCTGGTGGTCGACAATCAAAAATTACAATCTCTTCGAGCCATTATGGATTTTACGGCCCAAAGGTCCGGGCACGAGCAACGCCCTCCGACGGAACCTCAGCCTTCTGGCTTCAATCGACACAATCATGTTCGGCGTCGCAATGGGAGCAATGGGCATTATCCTCATATACCCGCAGTACGTCTTCGGCTGGGACCCCTTACAAGCCAGCAAATTCTTATCAATCGCCAACGTCTGTCGCGTCACCGGCCTCTTCGTCATCCTCCCCCTCGTCACTCGCCTCTTCCGTGGACCAATGCGCGCAGACGGCCATTCAGGTCACCGCGGCGCAGACATGCTGGATATCCGCATCGTCCGCGTCGCCATCTTCCTCGATCTCGTCGGGTACGTGGGCTACGCGACGGCAACGACGGGCAGCATGATGATCGCATCAGCCATGATTGCCGCGTTTGCTGGTGTGGGGCCGCCTACCCTATCGTCAGCGATAACGGCACATGTCCCGCCTGATCGAACGGGTCAGGTTCTCGGCGCTTTGGGTCTGCTGCATGCGCTCGCGAGGGTGATTGCGCCATTGGTGTTTAACACCATCTACAGTCTGACTGTTGGACATTTTACGCAGGCTGTGTTTGTGTGTTTGGGCTCCTTGTTCTTGGTCGTTTTTGTGTTGAGCTGGTTTTTGAAACCTGGTGGTGAGCATTCACCCTGTCCACCCCTCTGCCTTGGAGTGAGAATCCTGGGACGCTGACGATAGTCATGTTTAGTCTCCTACGATGACCCCGAAATCTTGCATGATTCCTCGGCGGTGGAAGAATCTTCTGATACAGTGGCGCCATGATTCGACTCTCTAGACGACATACGACAACTTGCTTGTACTACTGGAACGAAATGGCGTTGTGGTTAACATATACGAGGAATCTACTCTGATTCCAGCGGTGTTGGATCATCGCGTGCTATGTAAATTGGAGGAGCATATTACGACGAATCTGGGTTGGGACGAGTCGGGAACATGGATGGGAAGACTGATTTATCCATGCTTAGGTAGGTATCGCATTGTAGCTTGAGTGGACGGTTCGCGAAGGAAACCTGCATTTGTGTATAAACCAATATTCCTCCAGAAACCCTTTCTACGTTTTTAGTGGCCCGCTTTTCGCAGTGCCCTCTGATACCCCTCCCGCTCTCCCTACCTTCTATGCAAAATAAGTCTCACCGTTCAATTTTTACCTGGACCAAGCCCTCCAGGTTGCTGGCTCCTTCATATTGCTTCTCCACCAACAATCCCTGCGGCCTGGGTACGGGTACGCTTTCCCAGCGTCTTCCGCTCGAATTAGCGAGGGAGATAGGCCATGGCAAATGCCCGCGGGGGACTCATTTCCACTTTTTGGTGCAGTCACACCGTGCAAGCGGAGCGAGTGTGCGTGGTGGGGTCTTGGTGCCTGCTGTCCGAGTAAGATATTTCTTAAGATCGAAGCCGTGATTAGCTCCACATAGCTTGGTGATATCAGAATGGGAGAAGCCAAGTAACTACCGCTGGCGGTGAAGGAGAGCCTCTTCGCGTCTGTTGTTCTGTGCTTCACGTCGTCAACATCGTCAACGTCGTCGTCGTCTGATCGCTCATTCGCCACTGCCTGAAGTTCTCGGAGAGGATATCGCCATGGCCAGTCTCCTCGATCTTGTAAACTTCCAGACTGGACGACTTCTCCGCCTTGCGGATCCGCCACACCCCTTCTCCGACGATGATTGCCTTGAGCCCTGCGTGTGCACAGTCGATCAGCTTGATTGCCCCAATCTCGCTGATTTATATACAAGCAGAAGAGAACAGGGTAGGTAAACTCACACTCAAGAAAACCGGCGGCAAAGTTAATGCAAACATTCCCATCCCAGAGCTGTTTACCCCGCTTTACCATCCCGGGGATCGCCTGCGTTTCCAGCTCCTCGAGACGCATCAAAATCCCGTCCTTGGTGCGGAAGCCAACAATAATCTTCGGGACTCCAAGCAGGAAGGACTGCGCCCAAAACTTGAGGAGTTTACGCTCGAATTTGATTTGGTCGCGGTCGGATTGGACTTCAGCGGCTGTTTTGAGCTCGACCCAATTGATGGGTTGGGAGGAGTCGGAGGGTTTGCGGTCCCAGACTTTGGGGGAAGAGGTGTTAGTTTGAAGGACAGATTTGGAAATTGGCGGAGGGTTGGGGTTTGGGAACAGAGCAGTGTGAGCTTACCAGCGTCCACCTCGCCACCTATTATCATTTTGATCTTGCCGAAGCCGGTGCGGACGATGGAACAATATTGCGCGTGGTTGTCGACGATTTGGTCCTCGCGAGACTCGATGTACTCCCGTGAGGTGAGATCCCAGGGATCGGGGACCAAAGATAGCGTTTCGAATTTGTAGCCTGATAGATGTCAGTTGGGTTCGAGCCTTGGAGAGCGGCGTGAAGTACCCCAAAAGCTCATTAGATCTTGGGAGGGTGCGCCTGGTGGCATCTTCTGCTGGTTCTGCTGCTCCTTCGAAGAGAGCTTTGCCTCGTGGTTTTCTTCGATGAAGCTGCAGCCATGAGTTCGGGTCTCTAAGGATGAATGCTGCTGCACATACTCACATAGAGCCCTGTTTTAGTCAGCTGTATTCCGGAAGTACAAAGGCCTCGTCGCTGGAACGTAGACTGTGGAGAAGAACTTCCAGAGCAGTCTATTCGAAAATGGGTGACAAAAGAATTAACATGCTCCGGGAGTAACTTTAAGCGAGGCATTTGCGTGATGATGCTATTCAGTTTATGAATTTTGACCCAGAAAAAATGCCCTCCGCATGATAGTAAGAATAAAGAGCAGAGACCTACCTGAAAGCAAGATGCGTTCATCTCCCAGCTTCCGCAAGTCAGCGCAGGTCTTCGTTTAACATTACGGCCTATCAAACCTTTCCAAATTCGAGAATGGTGTCGCCATAATCTGGAGGCCCAAAGTGAGCTTGTGAACCTCTTCCGCTCCGCGCAGAATTGCGTACTTTTGTCATCATTCCTCGCCAGGTGACAATATCCGCTTCGGTCTTCACCCCTTTCTCCTTCTCATACAGAGCGATGGTATCAACGAGACCATCCAGATGGTCGTCTCGACTGTCGTCTAGACGCCGAAACGTACCGAAGCCGCGATTGAGGTCTGCTGGTAGTGTCGGAGGATAGTAATAGCGCAGTGAAGAGTGGTCCCAGCGGTATCTGTGCTGGTCATCAAATGAGAAACACGTAATCTCCTGCGTGCCAGCACAAGTAAGTCTCTGCAATCTCAATTTGCGATCAGTGTCAGAAAGACAGACCTTTGGCCGTCTGATCCCGGCGCTGACTCCACTGAAGCGAGCAAGAGGTTCGATATTGAAGTATTGCCTGGATAGCATGGTGAACTTCATAGAAGCATAATTGGATGTGTCAATGGTCCACTTGCTACCCTCGTGTGATTGTTGTTTACATCCGTCAGAAAAAGGTATGTCAGAGTCGAGAAATCTGCAGCCAGCTCACACCCGTCGAGAGTAGGGTCTCGGGCCGCCCCAAGCGCACGCGGCTACAGTGCCTACGCAAGAGTATCTACCCGCGGTCAATTTCAGGGCCAAATTCGCTGTTTTTGCCCCCTGCAATCTTGATGGATCAGGCGTCAACTCTATTGTTTTTTGGTATGCATGTATATAGAGCATGAAAAGTATTAACTCTATCTACTAGAATATTTATTTATTCTCATTATCTTAGAATGATTGTAGATTGAAGTTCAGAAAATTGAAACTCTAAGTTTTTTGAACTTCAATCTACAACAGTCTCTTATATACTAATTGAGAGACAAAAAATTGGCTTATAAAATGATATATCTTTTTAGATTCTATTATATTTAAAATTTTCAAGTAGAGTTGACGCCTAATCTATCGAGATTGCAGGGGGCAAAAACAGCGAATTTAGCCCTGAAATCGACCGCGGGTAGATACTTTTGCGTTAGTACTGTAGCCCCGGAAATATTGGCCGGTTGTCGCACACTCGTGCCTGGACAGTCACAACCTATCCGATTTCCAGTCGATGTTAATCTTCGGTAGTGCATCAAACCTACGAACGCGAGCACCATCCTGTCGTGACGTTCCAGACGAATGGATCACCCCACCACCTCTCACTCCTACGCCTTCCTCGACAGAGCCTCTGACTCCTCTGACACCAGTATTAGACTACAAGCTGCTCACGGAGCTAATGGAAAGAAACAAGGAGATCTTAGTGGCAGGCTTTTCGCAGCACTGCTCTAGGTCAGGGATGGCTTCGGATCACAAGCGCCGCTGGGAGGTTGCAACAACGCACCCGGTGATAAGAAAACCCGGCTCGTCCGCGTCAACCATGTTCTGGCAACTGGATCGATCCGGGAGGAGAGCTGAAGCTGTAAATAAGCGTCACCGACTATGCTGATGTACCTTTGGCCCTACGCAGTGGCGTACTATGACACATCCAACAACCTCTAGACTCCTTGTTGAGATAGGCCCATTGCTTATCCATTTCTGGCGGAAATCATCCCCAACGTCTTCCTCCGGCTCGACTGTTCACCAAAAACACTTCCGTTACACATCTAAGTCAAGTATCGCTATTGTTCCTATTTAACCGCCAGATGGCAAAACATTCCAACACCGTGTTAACAGTTTAACTGCCACAACCATATGGTGTTACAGGAGTCAGAGAACTTTGTTTCAAGCTCCTCATCTTCTGGATTCTTGGATCGTCTGTACACTGGGAGCATGCGACACTAATACACCCAAACGTTAGTTCTCGTTACCTGCTCACCCGAAGGTCGTGCTGGATGAACACGGGTTGGTCACAGCGTGGCTCGTCCCGAACATCGACGATGTCCGCAAACACTCTTCGCCAATTTTGCGCCGGAATGACGTTTGGCGACGTCTCGAACAGATGAAGTAGGAGCCCTTCTCTTCCTCAAGGTCACATCTCTCTGCATGATTTCGAGTTCGAAAGCCTCCGCAGGCTCGAGAGGTCAAGAATCGACGGCGTCGAATCTCTTCGAAAGCCCGTCTCGCAGGAAGTGTGGTACAGTGGAAGGAGCATTCCTGGGGAGGACTGAGAAGAGATCAAGTCCTTGAAGTGGTATGGTTGCCCACCGATGACGCCAAGATTCGCAGGCATTCCTGGCAAGGAACGAGGGGAGGATGTGAGTTTCGCCAAGAGAGCGCTGCAAACTAATATCCGGCAGCATGCCCCCCCCCCTCTGATCGGCGTCTCAGATCCGGTAGACGTGGTTTCCATACATCCTCAAGGACAACCGCAAGAAGTAACGGTCTGTGTTCCGAAGCTACTGCCTCGCTGCGATCATTTATCATTGTTCGCGGTCCAGTTGAGAGGCCTAGGTATATCCCTTTAGCATATTTTGCAGTCCGCACTATCTTCCCTAGAAATCCCAGTCAAGTGGTTGCCAAATGTGGCGTAAGTTGCATTCCACTCTGCTGTTGCTTTCTATCTGACAGGGTCGTTTAGGTACACGACTGACTTCGTAATCCGTCGAATGCCATACGAATGGCAACATGCGGGTGTCACCCCTAGTACAGCTGACGGGGCCGCTTTCTCAACCTAGCAGTGAGGAAAGTGTTCTTCGAAGAGCGTGAATCGTTCTAGTCGAAAGCATACAGGACTGCGAGGCATCTGAGCTCGATATTCAAGTCCGCTGGAATCTACACTGCCTAGATGCTGCCTTTGACCCATCAGCGTAGCTACTTTTGTGCACAAAGGCGTAACCGCACTCGCAGAATTCATCATTCGTCTAACCTAGGAGTAGCTACACAACATCCAAGTCTTTCATCTTCCTCTTCCATTCAGTGTACATTCCATCATCTGCGGGCTCAGACAAGTCTCGATATCGCATGCACAACGCTCCCAGATCCACGCTACCACAAGGGCAGGCAGTTCGGGTGCAAGGCCATAAATATCATCTTGAGACTTCTCAGGTCATCCTCGCCCTTGCACCTGAGTGTGCTTAGCCTCTGGAAATCAAAGAACAGGCGACCCTTAGAATAAACTGCGCTAATGGAGAGAAGAGAGAAATGAAAGGGGCAGCAGGCAACAACATTAAGTACTTTCCGAAAGCACGTGACAGTGTGTCTTCAGTGCCAGCACCACGGCCTCGGGAGCAGCGCGTTGAGTCCCACGAAAATCGTCGTACTGGTAGCGCATGGGATCCTCTTTTGCATCGAGTGTCTGTTCCTTCTTGGACGTTTGATTGATCATGCCGATAGGTTTGCAGAACAAGCAAACTCTCGCAAATTTACGACACGGTAGCGTTTGCAGACGATGATTTCGTGACCAATACATACCACATCTAAGGACCGAGATGGTCACTTAGGGTGGTACTTTGAGGACAACTTTGTCAATCATGTTCGCAGTGTGAGGAGATTTGGGTCGTGCAAGGAAGATGGTTTTGCTCGATGCCGACCTCTGTCCGCCTCGTCCCATCTATCGACTGCGAATGCTCGGCGGCAACATTCCTACCAACCCTAGTCTGTTTCCTCCATTGATCCTGGGAAATTTGAGGGAGGGTAACGGCAGCTGGAATAAGCAGCTTCGATGTTGGTGACTTCAGCATTATCGACGAGGCAAAGATTCTCTACAGGTAAGGTTTCCCGAAACTTGGGTTGGCTGTTTTTGACGGCCCAGGCACAGACAGAGTGATCCCACAGAATACCTCTCGATAGCTGTGCAGGTATGTTTTCTACCCCAATTCATAGACTGAGGACGACAGGTGAGAATCCGCTTGCCATGTAGTCCATGATAACTGCTCTTAAGACGATGCACGAAAACATGCAAAAGCAAAATCTAATCCTCATGACAGAGTGGAACCACCAGTGAACGCCCTCCAATTTTCCTCCAAAGGTACGACAACCTTTTGATAGAATGCTTGTCGGAAGTCGGAATTGTTGATGTCGTCGTACCACTGATCGAATTGGCACTGAATGCATCGGCGGACTGCGTTGCCGAGTCTATCTCCAGCCTTTCGACGGATCTTGTAGATGAGCCTCTCGAGAGCCAGATGAGGGGTTTCTTCGTTCACTTGACCTGCTAAATCGAGATCTGCGGGTACGTACATCTCGTGGAGCCTCTTCTGGAAGTAGACTTCTATGAGTGAGACTCCTAGGATGAACACGCCGTGGTTGCGATGCCGCATGGGCCGGAGACCAGGAGCTGTGGTCTGATGAGGTGGTGATTCAAGGGTCGAGTTTGAGGTGGCGATTGTCCTGGAAGACCTTGAGGATGCATCGGAATCGGGAGGGGTAGGTAGGGAGTTGATTGTGTCGTGCCTTTGTGGGGACTGAAACGACTTTGACACAAATGGCTCCATCAGCACTGGGTCTCTACTACTGTCAAGACGGCGCAGGAATTGCACATCTTTGGGGCTCCAGCTGTTGTCTAGCCAAGGGGTTCCATACAGTCGAAGGAATATCCATGACAGGATATAAGCAAGGTAAAGTCGATCTGGCATTTCAATTTTCCTATGAATTCGTAAGAGCTGTCCCTGTTTGTTGGTTGCGTTTCGCGGTGCATAATATCCTCTCAAAAGGTCGTCAAGGTTTACCATATCATCGGTAGACACAATGTTGGGCCGTGGATGGCGCTTGACAGGGTACAGCACAAGCCGTAAGGGAGTGGACACGGGCAAGAAACCAAGCGGTGGAGCTCCTTCTCGCACAGACATGAGTTCCAAACAAAGACTCCGGATCTCTCGCAATGTTTGCGGATTTGAGGCCAGTGGCGGTGGTTGAGCGACTCTGAAACTTGACCAGTGGACTTGCTTACGCTTCTTCAATTTATTAGGCTCTGAAAATTGTCTGAAGATTATTGATCAGTGAAATCGTCCATCATTATTTCAGCATGACCATCAAGTGGTGGACCGGCCGTGAACATACCTTTGAATTCGGCTGCCGACCATGTTTGAGATGTGAGGTGTAGAAGGGGAGCTGCCACTACCACCGCCAGCGCCATTGACTTTATCGCATGCCGAAAGCGTGACAACATTTTCAGGTTCAAAATGAACTTCGTGCCAGTTCCACTGTGGCGCAGAAGCGAGCAGGCGTCCCTGATCATGGAAAGAAAACAAAACGTCGAACCCACAGCAGGTGGATTCTCGCGGGCAGCATGTGATTTCAAAGCCATTCCTTCCGGAACGTGTTGGCTTACCCACTCTGAGACTGGCTCTATGCGGGATAATACAGTGACAGCCCCAGCGAGCGCTTGTCAGAGAAGTATCGAGACATGAGACATTCTCTCTGAAGCGGTCCACGTCTTCCTCGAGCACCGCCCGTCGTTCACGATATGGAGCAAGGGCAACGCTTGATTTTGTAATACTGCCCAAGCGCTTGTTCGATTCTTTGAGCCGCTTTTTGAGTTCTTTTATTTTATCACGATCAAGGAATGAGTACCTTATCCGATCAAACGCTCGTTGGAAAGCATCTTTATCTGACCAATTTGGCTATACGGAATCAGCCTTTGTGTCTCAATGGCAGGTGGAGTTGCACACTTTTCCATCCTGATCAACATCCAACTTTTTGATAAGTTCTTCAAGCGTAGACTTGAAGCCAGTGACTATGTCCACGAAGACAGAAAAGTCAAAGCTTCCCAGGCATTTTGAAAGGCGGGCCTCCAGATCTTGATCCTTCCATAGGCGGCCGAGAGGATCGCATAACAATGCGCCCAGAGCTTTGGGCTGTATAAATCGCTCCAGCAGTAAAGTCAAGGATTGTAGGAATTTTCCACGATGGAAGGCAAGGTCTCCGTTCAACTCAACGAGGCGTAATTTGTAGTGGCTGAAGGTTTGTATTGGCTCCAGGCCGGCTTTGTAGTGCTCAAGAGCGGCAACCAGAATCGGGAAAATCGCTAAAATTAGTCCGGCGGTTTCGATGCCGGTCAACATCTCTCAAAACTCGAGGTTAAACATTGCATCGCGCGGTGGACGGCTTCGTAGCTATGTATGAACGAGCTCGATGTGGCGAAGCATCAGAAAGCACGCAAGTGAGTAGACTGCAAGGCGAGATGATAGATTGGATACTTGACAACTCAGCCGCAATCGCAAGGCTGCGAGGCCGAAATCAAATTTTGCTCATGCAACCTGATAAAATTGAAAGCTATACCCACATCAGGCTTTCGAAAGGTTCAGAGGAACTCTTTGAATTCAAATGGGTACCATTGAAGAAGAGGTGTTTGCGTGTTGCGATAAGCTCTCCTTCTTCATCCGAAAGTTAGAGCCACTTTTGGAAAGTGAATTGGTACTTCCATGGTCTGAGGAGCTTGGTCGACTCAAGGTTTGGATTGAAGAGAATAGAATTGCCAGTCATGGCAGATCTTCGCTCGAGCAACGTCTCGAAGGCTCCTCGCACATTCTCCGCGCCGTCCTAGAGCTCCTAAGCACGCTCAGGCACGCGATTCAGTCGGGCACGTTCTGCTCTGTGATACACTGATAAGTGCTTACTGTTGTAACAGGTATTGATTTGGACGTTAAATCTATACTGGCAACAGTGCAGGACGCTCACAGCGCTTCGTCCTCAGAGGATGTGACGGACATCTTGGAGATGCTGACAAACACTCTTGATTCTCTCTATGATCTATCCTCCACTTTCGCAAATCCTGTTCACATAGACATGCTCACGGACCCTATTTTCCAGGGCATCGATGAGCTTACAGAGACCTTCGATGTGGCTCATGTAGAAGCCAAATATCCCTCTGCGCCTTTACCACTTGTTCGGAGGCTTGGTAACATGAACATTCAACGCAGATCATATCTCTGGTACCAAAAGAGAAAGAACGAGACCTTGCGATCAGGGTTCGAGCACGCAAGGCCTGCCTCAAAGGCCATCGGATCTTTAGCTCGCTCGCAGATAAGCCACAGTACTGATCCTTCGACACTTCTCTCTGTAGCTTCCTCAGTGTTTGACACTCCATTTGATGGGAATCATCTAGACACTTTCGACTCACGAAGTTCCGTTTCGATATCCTTGCCGATTAAGACGACGACTCGGCCTGATAACGGCTCGAATGATTTGTCCTTGCTTTCTGAAGCAGAGCCGTCAGTGATATCTGACGTTGAAAGCTCTGTGGGCTTCGTAACATCATATGCCGTCAGCATAACGCCGACCTCGGAGGCTCGAGCAAGAGTTCCAAAGCCTCCACCGGGATTTTATGAAGATCAGCCGTTCGAATGTATGTACTGTTTTAGAATCTTGAAAACGGTGAAGACCCATCGTTCCTGGAAGTATGACTCCCATATGCAGCTCGTTAGGGATCAACGATGCTGACGTTTTCAAAGGCGACACGTCCTGAGAGACCTGAAACCATACATTTGCTCATTTGGAGGCTGCCCAGAGGAAGCGAGAATGTTCCGTCGTCGCAGAGATTGGTTCCAACATGAGCTCGACGTACATCGAACTTATTGGGAGTGCCCACGAGGGTGTTTGGAGCTCTTGTCTAACACCAACGACTTTGAGTCGCATATGCTTGATCTACATCAGTCTCAATTCACCCAGGAGCAGTTCCAATCCCTCTCGAAGGCACTGTCGAAACAGCAGGATGGACGCCATAAGACCAGTTGCTGGCTCTGTGGAAAAGAACATCTGGTGAATGAAACACTGCGCCGTCACCTAGGTGGTGAGATGGAAGAGAATGCTCTTTTCGTAATGCCGCGGCGGCACGACTTCTGGGATGGATCAGACGAATCAAGCGACACAGATACCTCAGACAGTTCTGACGGGCTCTCGGAGGAAGCCACGCTGTCCCGAAAATCCAAGGCAGAAGTCGAGGCATATACAGCACGTCTGGTAGACACCAATTGGAAGGAAGCTGAATCTTCTGCCGGTATCTCGTCGGACCTTCTGAAGCAGAAGAATGTTGATTCGGATGTACTGCAGCTAGGAGTGGAGGATACGCTTGACTCCACCAAACAGAGTGCTCTACCTACCGCCACAAAGGATGTTAAGAGAGATGTTCCAACCAATGCTGCGGTAGAGACAGACTTTTCAAACCTTGAAACTGAATTTTGGATTCCGGAAGATCTATCTGACGTCAATGTTGATGCCTCATTCCATGAGGAATCCAATAACATCGCCCACGACTTTGAGTCTCCAGCGCGCAATCCAACAAATATCATAAAACCACCTGCCGCAGCTGAGCTGTACGGTCCAAACAATGGACTCATAGGTGACTGCACCCCGCAGGAGTTGTATTTTGTTTCGATGCCAGAAGACAATATTCACGCTGAGCGGCTTACAGCCATCAATCCGGCAGTACGACCTGCTGGCACTGATGTTGGAAGCCCAGGGGTCGCATATCGAGCGGAGTACGGCGAAAATTTTGCCACCGAATTTGGTCAATTTCATCACGGCAAATCTGGCATTTCAGATTCTGGTTCGGAAAGGGCTCCGGAGGATACGTCGCCATATCACCAAGAAGGTGTAAATAGGTTGTTCGGCCAATTCCAAGAACCCCGTGGAAGTGAACGTCCCTCCTCTAAAAGTCCGCGGGAAGATCCTCCTCCATCATCGTTTTCCTGTGGACCTTTGGCGGTTGCCAGCCCACCGCTGTTAGCGATTGCGCATGCTTTCTTGGGCCGTTCGAAACTGCCTCCCAGCTCAGGCAGGTCTCCGAGAGGATTGTTACCCTCAGGCGAGAGCGATGCAGACCTAAGCCCAGCGAGTGATCACCGAACGCCTGGAATGCATCCCTCAACGCCGCCTGCTCCTTTCGCAGCGTCCGCCTTCAGATGCACACACCCTGGATGTACTGCTGCTCCATTCCAGACACAATATCTGCTGAACGCGCACAGCCATGTCCATTCATCTAGCCGTCCACACTTTTGCCCTGTGAAGGACTGCCCTCGAGGAGTCGGTGGTAAAGGATTCAACAGGAAAAATGAAATGATTCGGCACGGACTGGCACATAACTCACCAGGATATACGTGTCCATTCTGCCCGGACCAACAGCACACATACCCTAGACCAGACAATCTCCAGCGGTATGCTGTCCTCTTCGTAAAGATTGACGGCTTTACATGCTAACACCTCTTAGACATGTTCGTGTACATCACAATGACATAGACCATGATAATCCAGAACTCAGTAGGGTGCTTGCTCAGAAATCGGAAAGAAGACGTAGAAGAACGTTGGGTGAAATTGAGAAACAGGATCAATCGTAAAGACCAATTTATATGTGCTGAAGATTGGCACGTGACGCTGTTGGGAATTGAGCTCCGTGCAGAAAACTTGATAAGCCTTCAACTGCCAAGGCTTCTGGTAATCAGAGCGGCATTACATTACTCCGATGGCCGGATCTGTTCAGGATGTTGGAGAAATTCGACAAGTAATATCAAAATTATTGATGAAGCCTCATCCACCTGTGTGTCTCCAGTGATCGCTGGTCTTGTCAATCTGTTCGTCGCTAGTTTGGTCAACTCTAGAGCAGGATTAATGAAATCCCACCCAAATCAATCAATGAAGGATTGCTGCCATGAAATACCCTCTGGCGGCTGGCATGCTGTACCTGGAACGTTCTCTTGCTTTCATCTGATCTGAAAGAGAGTAGGGGTCCATTGCATCAACCGTTAGCATGATCACGGTCTCGAGGACGACTTGCATTTTGGCCAACATTCTTTTAGCTTGTGCTATTCTCCTATTCGCAGCTGGATTCTTCCCTCATAAGGCTTTTCTTCCAGGCTTAGCAACATGGCCTACCGATCGAGACGCGTCTGTGGTAGGCCCGCCGTTCGAAAAGGTCATTTTCATGGTGGTTGATGCTCTGCGAAGGTAGATTTGGCCATCAGAATCCCGTAGAGTCTCGTCCTAACAAAAACATCTTAGTGATTTTGTGTATTCGTCTGATTCTCAGTTCTTCTTTACGCAGAAGTATGCCTTCGCCGCCGCTCCTTCCTCCTCGGATGTGCTCACATGTCCCCAGTCTAATTCGATCTGGTGCCGCTGTACCATTTGATGGACATGCAAGCCCGCCCACTATTACCCTGCCTCGGATCAAAGCAATCACAACCGGGTCAGTGCCATCGTTTCTCGATGTCTTGCTCAACTTTGCCGAGTCCGATACAACATCAACATTGGCCCTGCAAGACAGCTGGTTGGCACAGAGCAGAGCGAAGCCAGGAGCAAAGCTTGTGATGTATGGCGATGATACATGGCTCAAGCTCTTTCCAGGCTTCTTTGATCGTTCTGACGGCACTACAAGCTTCTTCGTATCTGACTTCACCGAAGTGGACCAGAATGTGACTCGGCACGTACCAGCCGAGCTGAGACAGACTGATTGGTCCGTCATGATTTTACATTACCTCGGACTCGATCACATTGGTCATAAGTCGGGACCGCACAGCATCAATATGGCATCAAAGCAGAGAGAAATGGATACTGTCGTGGAAGAAATTTATCAAGCCATGGAGGATAGCTCTCATCTAGAATCTAGTCTGCTGGTTCTGTGTGGAGACCATGGAATGAACGAAGCTGGAAACCATGGTGGCTCATCGTCGGGAGAGGTCACCACCGCTCTAACTTTTATTTCTCCTAAATTTCAAGCGGTATTTGAAGGCTTTGATAGCCCGAAAGCTCCAACAGATGATTATTCGTTCTACAACAAGGTTGAACAGTCCGACATAGCGCCCACCCTTGCAACGTTACTGGGATTTCCCATACCATTGAACAATCTTGGTATTGTCATTCCGAAGCTTCTAGAGCTGTGGATCCAGGACGTGGATAAGCTCGAGATGTTGTTCGCAAACGCGCGCCAAATTGCTGATCTAGCGAATGCAACCTACTCTGAACCATTCAAGAAGTACTCCTCAAGCGAAGCTTGTGCTCAGGCACACTCCGACACCGTGTTGCTGTCTTGCGCATGGCTGGACGTACGCCATGCGATGCAAGCTGTCGAAAGTGGCAAGTCATCTGCTGACCAAGCTATCGCCTTAACTTTGAGGTTTCTGAAGAACGCGCAGCAGCTGCTTAGCGGAACAGCATGCAACTATGACCTTGTCAAGATGTCTGCTGGTATGGCTTTTGCGTTTGCCTCCCTGATCCTGGCGACTGCATCGATACCGGATAGCACATTTACTACGCTAGTCTCTGCCTCAGCTTTCACTCTAACAGTGCTTTGTCATTCAGTGACAATGTTTGCAAGCAGTTATGTCGAAGAAGAACACCAATTCTGGTATTGGGTTTTGGGAGGGTGGCTGATGTACCTTTCAGTCAAAGAGCAGCGGCTGATATCTTGCTACTCAACTCTGCCACTAGGAAGATTACTTCTTCCCACCACATCGTTCTTATTCGGACTCATCCGTCACGTCAATAGCACAGGGCAGAAGTTTGCTGCGCTACCTTCCATCTCATCTGCCGTCTTTCCGGCCAAACCTTGGCTCTTGTGGTCTTCAACCATTTTCACATATGCTCTCATCTCACGACGCCTGACTCGGCGTGCTTCGACATGGAGCGGAGCAGAGTCCCGTCAGCTCAGTCTTCTACCGGTGCCGGTCTGCATCGCAGCTTTTGCTTTTAAAGTGGCCTTTACTCACGCGGACGCCCCTGAACTGCTCAAAGACTTTCCGCTATTGAGTCCTCTCGTTGCATTGACTTCACGCTATTCGCTGGTCGGGCAAGCGCGCATTGTGTTCTTAGGCATCGCGCATATTCTTGGTTGCGCTTTATATTACGAAGCGCCCTGGGATAAACATAATACCAACGAGCATTCGGGCGACTCATTCATTCACACTTTTCACAATCTCCTTGGCTTATTTCTGCTGACTCAAACCCGTGTCACCAACATACCTGTGTTCTTGCTGTTCTCGATTCAGCTCTCTCTCCTATCCGCTGAACCGCATCTGTTCAGCAACATCGCAGAGATAAGCTTGACATCGCTCCTTCTTCAGCAGTCGTCGTTCTTCGCCCTCGGTGGTACCAATGCCATCTCCAGTGTGGATCTTTCAAATGCATACAATGGCATCAGCGGCTATAACGTCCTCCCAGTTGGGATCTTGACATTTGTTTGCAACTGGGCTGGCCCAGTCTGGTGGGTGAGCGGCACGACGCTATTGCTCGTCGAGAAAGCGCGGGAAAGGGGTCGTTCCAGGAACGTCGATCCTTCAACCACATCCTCATCTTCAACTCTCGAGCGGAAACACACGAACGGCGACACCACTAGCTTGGAATGTTCGGAAGACCAAACTCTCGAAAGCGCCTCCTTTACGCACTTCGCCCTCTTAACCCTCTTCACGACCGCAAGCACACTAAGTGTAATGCTAGCCTGCACACTATTGCGAGAGCATCTTTTCATCTGGACCGTCTTCTCGCCCAAATATCTCTATGTCGCCGCATGGGCCGTCGGTCATCATTTCGTCACTAATGGACTTTTTGCCTGGGGTCTACTGGGCAGACTCTCTGTGAGATGAAGAGCACTTACGTGACTCACATTCTAACATCAATGATTTCTTTAGCGGACCGCCGTCGAAGAGTCCAAGTTATGAGGGTATCAATGAAACCTCCCGAGCTTCAGCACCACTCATCACGCACTAACCCTCCCTGGAGACCTGAATGCCTCGACAATCGGAGTAGGCCGGAGAAAAGAAGGGTCCTAGCTACCTGCAACTGAGAAATGAATGCTCCCTGCGTAATCATGGAAATTCCTGATCCAGTCAATGGCACGCGGTAGCCTTGCCTGCCCCTGTTGAGCCCATGCCCTCAATTGTGTAGTGACGTCTGCGAGGGAAGGATGGCGCGTACAAGCGTGGACTTGATGGGGCAGTGAGGAAGGGGGACACCCGACGCGAATGCTCGGCAACTGGGACAGCCTTTTCTTTTTCCACGACGCAAGGAGCGCGAGTTTCCTGTTCGACAAGGAGAGAAGTTGGCTTTTTGTTGATGATTGGACAACAACAACAACAACAACAACAACAACAGGACTCGGCATTGCATGATTGGGCTTTGGTCGTGGGTGAGAGATTAAGGGATGTGGGTCAAGCAAGGCAAGGGTGGGTAAGGGGCTTACTCTCGCGAAAGGTATATGTGGGAGCGAGCGAGCAATCTTTCGATGCGAAAGGACGGAAGCATAAAAGGCGTAGTATTGGGTATATATCTAGAAACCATGCAAATGCCACCCCCGCCTCAATCAGCAGGGCCGTATTTGATCATCAAGAAAACTTTCTATTGTGTTTCAATGGAGGACCGCTTGCTTTTGAAAATCTATCCACCCGAACCAAAGGTCTAATTCTGAACTTCCCTTCCTGCTGTGCTATTGACTTGGGCATGCTATGCTTTTGCTCTCCCGTCCCTGGGTAAGATCTTCCGCGTAAGAGCATTGTTATTACCCCAGATGATCGGCATGGGATAGGGATCTTACGACCATCCCAACGCGAATCCGGCCCGCTGACTTACCGCCAAAAGCGCACAAACAATCGATCAATGCATTTGGAGTACCAAACCCGATTGGACACATATGCTTCGAGTCGAAGTGGAGCACTCTTCGTAGGATATTCGTGATGCCGGCTACTACGCGTTGGATGCCATGGTATAGCACTCTCACCGCATAGAACTTACCAAACGAGCCTACATTCCCGAGCTTCCGCAGCATCGGCCCTCCTTCTCACTCTGCCACCCTGCCTCACTTCCTCCACTTCCTCCAGCCGCACTCTTATCCCCCACCACAACTCTTCCCCCTCCCCCCCTCCTCCTAAACTGCACCATGGGTCCCTGCCTCCGACTCGTAAATCCATCCTCAAGCTGATCCTCACCCACCCTTCTCCTCCCCTCCTGCAACGCTGCCGGGTCCCCTTCCCCCGTCGGCCCTGGCAGATCCAGACCAGCAGGTTGCTTGCCCGCCGAGTCCAGATCCCCAGGCTTGCGGAGATCGAACAACCACAGCACCTTCGCGGCCGCTAGCATTAGCTCCATGTGAGCGACCGACTTGCCGATGCAGCCGCGCGTGCCGAGGCTGAAGGCACAGAAGGCTGCCTTGGCTGTCGAGACATCCTGCGCTGTTGCCCTGCCACTACCGTCGCCTTTTTCGTGGTCCACGATCCAGCGCTCGGGCTTGAAGGCCAAGGGCTCAGGGTAGTAACCGGGATTGTGGTGGATGGCGTAGGCTAAGGCGCTGACTATGGTTCGTCGCGGGAAGAGGTACCGTACCCATCGATGGTTAAGCCGCCGGCGAGGACTTGACGTTGAAGGTGGCTGGTCACGGGTGGTGAGAGGCGGAGGGTTTCTTCAATGCGGGATTTGGTGTAGACCAAGGAGTTGAGTTGGGGGCCAGAAACGATATCCTCCACGTCGCCGGAAAAGGTGGTGCGAATTTCGGTGGTGGCGAGGCCTAGGGCGGAATGATTGTGGATGAGGTAGAAAGAACAGGGCTGATAGGGTGAAGGCGGTGGTGTCTCCCCCAGCGGAGATGAGAAGGCCGCTGTCGGCGACGAGTTCTTCCTTTGTCAGGCCCTTGCCAGTTTCCCGGGTCGTGAGCGGCAAGGAGATAATGCGCAAAATCTTTGCGCAGGGGTTTGCCGGAGGCGCGGGCTTGCTCTTCGACGAGTCTGCGCTGCGCGATGTGCTTCTTGCCATAATTCGACCCAGCGCGTGATGTCGCGAGCCTTGTGGCCGCCGAGAGCAAGCGTTAGGGGGCTGCTCAGCATGGGGCGCACGGTACTTTGGAAGGGGATGTAGGCTACCTGATATGTGTTCAATTGTCAGTGACGAAAGTAGTAGGATTCTTCTTCGGGGATAAGGAAGGGTGGGGTTTTACCGGGTACATGAGTTTCATCCCATTCATCATCGCTGCTGGAACGAAACGGTGCTCGTCATTTTCCATAACATTGAGTCGCTTGCCAGAGGCGAGATCACCGTACGCGACGTATGTGCACCAGTCACTCATGCTTTTTTCTGGGGTCCATTCTCCGGGCTTCGACCCTTCTCCAAGGCGCTTACACCATGTTCGAATATTCTCAATGACGAAGCCTTCAGCTGATCTGGTGGCGCTGTCGGAGAACGCATGGTTAAGTACTTGCCTCCTGGACGCATGTCGCTCCCTGTTGATTTCACCATGGGTGCTCATGGCCCCTGCGCCTGAACCTAAGGGTTTGTACTATCCTGTCTTCTGAACGTTCGCTTTCCTGTTGCCATCTATCTCTTTCAACGCTGAAATGGTGTTGATAGAAACAGCGTTGGGGCCAATGCGAACGATGGGGCCTGCAGACATGGATTGAGCCAGAGGTCTGCTATCAATCTGGTGTGCTCCAGAGTTACCATCATTTTCATGTTCCTTCAATGGTTGAAGGTGTCGGTTGCCTGTGCTAGCTAGATATGCGATCGAAAAACCAGAAACCTTGCTAAACCAGGAACCTGGATATTGGGCAAGAGGATGTGATGTGAGACGATAAGCAATGACCACCACATGCTTTGGCCAAAGGCTGATGACAGTAGAGAAGAGCCTGCTCAGTCGACCGCTATGACCGTGGAATCCTTACATAGGTAATGAACAGTGAGAGGAATAGTACAATTGATGGCCATGAGCCCAGTGGTGAAGGCCTCACTGCTATTTGGTTGATCAGATCCATTCCTGTTGTTCCATCCAGCAGCCTGTGTGGGCGAGGCAGCACTGCCTTAGATACTCCTCCCAGATCAATGCCAGCTGAGTATCGCGGCCGGGAGGTGACACGTAGTCCAGCTGCCAAACGCGAAGACCACGCTGACTCGTCCTGTCCATGAGGGAGATCCTTGATGGTGGAAGACGCAGGATAGCCCGCAACCGCAGACGGTCAAGGGCATGGTGGAAGTCAGAATGCCTTCTCGGGAGCAGCTCCCATTGAGACAGGCTGACTCAGCAAGGAGAGGAGAATATTGAATTCAATTCTATACAGGCATTTAGAGCTATTCTGGCCTATTTGTCTGACAACATGTCACCGTGAGGGACAATCCTACGCCGGGGCCTTTCAAAGCAAGTCCATGTCAGTGCCTCGTGGAATCAGAACGGTCTCGTTCTATGCGAAAAGGGTTACCAAGCGAACGTGGTTCCAGCTCGCGCTGTCCACGAGTCCTCGTGGCCATCACTTTCGTCCATCTCAGCTGAGTCGCACCAAGCAGGATTGCAGCATGGCGAACAGTGTAACAAAGCCTCCCAGAGATCCCAACACCCTGTCGAACTACAACAACTGGCTTACTGCTCACACCACAGCCAATTTCGAAATCTTGTTCGAGAAACAGAGACTGAGCGGTAACGTCGTCCTCACCCTCAAGTCCATCACCAACTCGGAGAGCAAGGAGATCATTCTGGATACCAGCTCTCTCGACATATCCGGAATCAGAGTCGGGGGCAACACGGCAAAATGGGAACTGCGGGCTCGAATGGAGCCTTATGGCTCAGCTCTCAAAATCTTCCTTGAGAATGGAGTTCCAAAAGACCAGACTGTCGAAGTCTTGATCTACGTATCAACCACCAAGGCTTGTACAGCTCTTCAATGGCTCACTCCAGCGCAAACCTCAAACAAGAAGCACCCCTACATGTTCTCACAGTGTCAAGCCATTCATGCCCGCTCCATCTTTCCTTGTCAAGACACTCCTGATGTCAAATCCACCTTCGATTTCAACATCACCTCCCCCCTGCCCGTCATCGCCTCAGGACTCTCCTCGCCCACGAGCCCAACGCCACCTCCCCCATCCGGCAAATCCAGTCTTTACCAATTCCACCAACCGCTTCCCATCCCCGCCTACCTCTTCGCCATAGCCAGCGGAGATATTGTCTCATCCGCCATCGGCCCCCGCAGCGTTGTCGCCACCTCTCCCGACCAACTCCCCGCCTGCATCGACGAACTCTCCGCAGACACAGAATCCTTCCTCCGCGCCGCCGAAAAGATCGTCTACCCTTACGCATGGCAGCAATACAACGTGCTCGTCCTACCCCCCTCCTTCCCCTACGGCGGCATGGAAAACCCGATCTTCACTTTCGCCACGCCCACCATAATCTCCCACGACCGCCAAAACGTCGATGTCATCGCCCACGAGCTCGCGCACTCCTGGTCCGGAAACCTCGTCAGCAACGCCAGCTGGGAGCACTTCTGGCTCAACGAGGGATGGACCACCTACCTCGAACGCCGCATCCAAGCCGCCATCCACGGCAACGACGCCTGGCGCGACTTCAGCGCCATCATCGGCTGGAAAGCCCTGACAGACTCGGTCGACCAGTTCGGCCCCGAGCACGAATTCACGAAATTGATCGTTGATCTCAAGGGCAAAGACCCAGACGACGCATTCTCCAGCATCCCCTACGAAAAGGGGTTCAATTTCCTCTACTACCTCGAAACGTTGATCGGAAAGGACAAATTCGACGCGTTCATCCCGCACTACTTCACCGTCTGGAAGGGTAAATCCCTCGATAGCTACGATTTCAAAGCCACGCTTCTTGACTTCTTCGCCAGCGACAATGTCGCCGCTGCCCAATTGGAGGATGTGGATTGGGACACCTGGTTCTACAAGCCCGGTCTACCACCCAAACCGGACTTCGATACCTCCCTCGTGAAACCGGCGTACGCGTTGGCGGATAAATGGGAGACTCTCACCAACACCAACGCTAATACCGACCCAGGGCTCCAACCCAAACCAGACGACATCGCATCCCTCTCCGCTAACCAGCTCGTAGTCTTCCTAGAGCGTGTCCTCCTCTTCCCGCACCCCCTGCCGCCACACACAGCCGCTCACATGGGCGAAATCTACAACTTCAAATCATCCAGGAATGTAGAGCTCGCGAGCAGATGGTGCCAGGTCGCTATGCTGGCGGGAGATAAATCTTGTCTGGAGCTTGTGAGGGGTCTGTTGGGCAGTGTGGGGAGGATGAAGTTTGTCAGACCGCTGTATGTGGGAATTTCCTCTGCTTCTGCTTCTGCTTCTGCTTCTGCTTCTGCTTCTGCTTCTGCTTCTGCTTCTGCTTCTGCTTCTGCTTCTGCTTCTGCTTCTG